>OGNI01001185.1_pt1 | contig 15043 bp, 9 predicted proteins | sample 1573421 | NCBI WGS metagenome assembly OGNI01 (sample SAMEA2581928, study PRJEB24529) | metagenome | biome: Human gut stool | place: China | collected 2011
GGCAAATATCACGCTGGGATGGTCCGCTCCCTCTTCGGATTTCAGGATTTTTCCGTTGGTAGTGAACACTTTCTTATCCTGCAGAGGAACCGGCTGTCCGTTCATGGACAGTTCCCGAATCTTACAGATGCAGGAACACATTGCCGGATCCAGCCGCAGATAATGTACGTTACCGTCGAATTTCACGGTAAACTCTGCCTCTTTTTCCGCAACATAGACATTTTCCGGGAAATAAGAATTTTCTTCGGAAAATCCCTGTCCCTTGTCTTCATAGATCTGTACCCGCAGTTCTCCTTCCGACTGGCGAAAACGCCCGATCCATTCGGTGGGTTTATAGATTTCGCCGCCTAAGAGATTCCGGATCTCACCCATGGACAATTTCTGTCCGGTGACATATTTCTGGAATTCCCGCTCCTGCTCTCTGTACTGTCTTGCCTCATTTTCCGTGATGTCCAGACGATCTAAGATCCGGTCCAGTTCCAACGCATTGCGTCTTTCATTCTCCAGAACATAACAGTAAATTGCCCGGAACGCCAGTGCTTTCGTATCTATGACACGGTCAAAGGTCCACTCGTAATCGATCAGTGTCCAGTGATCCCCATCCACCAGAATATTGGCAAAGATCAGGTCAAAATCCGCTACCGGAACTTCTTCCCCGAATCCTACCCTCTCCAGATACTCCGCAAACAGGCTGTGGAATCCTTCGATATCCTGTCTGTCCAGACATTCATCCATCAGTTCCGACAACGGTCTGCCCGATACGAATTCAAATTCCGCATAAGGGATGCCGTCCTCTTCTCCCGGATGACAGACATTAACGTCCAGCCGGCTTCCGGCATACCGTCCTTTTAATTTTTCATACGCTTCCATCATATGGCGCACATGCGCCTCGGCTTCTTTGGTCAGCGGATATTTCCGCACGATCCGATTCCCCCGGTCATCCCGCAGGATCTCCGTACGGATCCGGAACTCTTCCGCACGGTCGTTGGAATATCTTGCATAGTTCAGTTCCAGTGGCTTACCGATAATTGCCATGTAAGAGTTGGAAAATACAGAAAAAAGCCCCTCTTCCACGATTCCGTCAAAAGCACTTTTTTCATCGAATAACAACATTCTGTCACGGTCGAAATTCCGCAGATTATTGGACAGTTCTCCCCGGCCCGGCAGATATGCATCCGAATAGACCGTGGTCATGAATTTATAATCGGGATACGGATAATAAAAACTGCGTTCTCCCACACCGCAGGCATCGAAGATCTTCTCCAGTTTTTTCCGGGAAAAAGTACGCACGACGCCGCCGTTCGGATAATTTTCAATTCCGGAAAACCAGTCTCCCAGGTGATCTTCCTTGCAGCCCGCAAAATATTTCAGTCCGTATTTGTTCTCAATAGCGATAACGATTCGTCCACCCGTTGCCAGATGCTTTTGCAGAATTTTCAGGAAATCTTCATAAGGTGTGCTGCCGCCTATGTAAGCCTGGCCGTACTCGAAGACACCAATGAGGCAGATATAGTCATAATCTGCGGGCAGATCCGGTTCCACATCCGTAAAATTGCCTATGTGGATCGTCACATTTTCACTTTCACTGTGCCGGTACGCATTGATCAGACTGCGCTTTTTTGAGAGATCCACGCAGGTCACCGATCCGGCTTTCCGGGACAGGGCTCCTGTAATGGCTCCGCAGCCGCTGCCTACTTCCAGCACTTTGTCCGTCTTTTTGATCGGAAGAAAATCCACGATATTTTCCCGCAGAGCCGACAGATGATACAGGATCGGCCAGCTTTTTCTCTCTGCGATGATCCGGTCATATTCCACGGTACTGTATTTTTTTACAATCTCCAGAATCTCGTCTTCCACACTGCCGTCACAATAATAATCCTCTCCGGGATACTTATCCAGATTCAGTGTTACTTTGCCGATGGTCTCTGTCATTCTTTATTTCTCCTCCGCATCCCACACTTTCGTGTTGGAATCCATATCATAATAGCCTACGGTGTTTTTATCGGATACTACTGTAATATTCAGGGCATCATACAGTCTGTGATAGACCTCAAAGGTATCCTGATTGTACCCCGTCACTCCCAGAGACAGCAGATATTCTCCGCCCTGCAGATTCATCTTCTGTGTAAAAGTCACATTTTTCACATCACCTGGTTCCACACTGTCTAAGAACGCCTTCTCGATCATGGTATTGGTACCGGTGATCTCCACACCGATGACATTTTTCACGGAAAATGCAAAAATAGGTGCCGGTATAGGATCCATAAACCGGACCTTCATATGGATGGTAAACATTGTCCCCTTCAGAATGGCATTGGTAGGCACACCCCTGTCATCCGTAATGTAAAATTCTTCGATCTGTGCCTGCTTTGTACCGTATTCCAGGGCATTGGGATTCTGTCCCTTCGCCTCCGCGGAAGCCTCAGCAGCATCTTTGGCTGCGCCATCCGCCTTTTTCGCAGCGGCTCTCTGCAGATCTTCATCATCTAAGAGATTCTCCGATTCCTCACCGGCATTTTCGGATTCATCGTACTGTCCCACCAGTACCCGTTTATAAGTATCGATCATGGCCTTGGAGCTGCCTTCTCCCAGAATATTTCCCTGGTTCAGCAGATAGACGCGGTCGCAATATTTACTGATACTGCTCAGATCGTGACTGACGAAGACGATCGTCTTGCCCATTTTCTTGAATTCTTCGAATTTATGATAACATTTTGCCTGGAAAAATACATCACCGACGCTCAGAGCCTCATCTACGATCAGGATCTCCGGCTCGATATTGATCGCCACTGCAAACGCCAGGCGGACGAACATACCGCTGGAATAGGTCTTTACCGGCTGATAGACATAATCTCCGATATCCGCAAAGCTTAAGATCTCCGGCAGCTTTGCCTCGATCTCTTTTTCGGAAAATCCCATCATGGTACCATTCAGATAGACATTCTCGATACCGTTGTATTCCATATTGAAGCCGGCACCCAGCTCCAGCAGAGCGGAGATACGCCCGTTGACCAGCACCCGTCCGGAAGTCGGATTCAATACTCCGGTGATGATCTTCAGGATGGTGGACTTACCGGAACCGTTGGTACCGATGATTCCCACGGTTTCCCCCTGATAGATCTTCATACTCACGCCTTTCAGGGCATAGTGGAGCTTATGTTTGGTCTTTTTACCGAATCCGAAAGCTTCCTTCAGACGATCCGAAGGTTTATCATATAATTTATAGATTTTCTGGACATTATCAACTTCAATTGCCAGTTTTCTCTTATCCTGCATAATGTCTTAATCCTTTTCTTTCAGTGTTACACTGTCTTTATGGTACCACATGGCCAGAGAACGGTTGGCCTCATTGTCCGCATCCTCGGAGATTTCTCCCATGCACAAAAACCACGGGCGGAACTGATAGGCCGGCAGCTGCACATCTTTTTCCGGTCCGGACAGAATTGCCACCCGCTCCAGATATTCCTGATGGAAATTATAAGCCTCCCCGGTGTGCACATAATAATAGGCTCCGTAGGACGAATAATGTCCCGCCTGATTGGATGATGCCCGGAAGATCACAAGACATGCCACACCGATCAGCACATAAAACCACCAGGCTGCTGCGCCGTTTCGTATGGCCCACTTCTGTATCGTCAATTGCCCGGTTGTCTGCTCCGCTCTTTTCTCCAGTAACTGTCGCAGCCACCCGATCCAGTAGATCTCATTCAGAAATAAAAGCAGCAGATAGGTGATTTTTACTGCATTCAACGTTCTGGACAGTCCCGCATGTCCCAGGGAATACAGGCTCGGTGTATAGCCGGTCGCATACAGACAGAAGGACAAGGCGAGTACGATCCCCGGATAACGAAAACTGTAATCCGTGCTTTTCACTGCCTGCCAGATCATAGGTACCAACAATAACATCACCATCAGAACCACCGGTCCGGTATATTCCGGAATGTGTTTCACGGCTTCCAAAAATGATCTGCCGATGGACTCTAACGGTCCATAGCCCCAACCCACATAACTGCGGGCACGTACGGAATTTCCCGGAGCCGCCACATTCAGGCCGAAGCCTATGATATACACCAGTGTAGACGGCAGCAGCCACAGCCCCGTCCTGCGCCGTTCCACTACCACGCTGACCAGAAGGATGGTCAGAAGACACAATAATCCCTGCAATGCCGTGACGAAATTGCTTCCCGCCGTAATCATGGCAAGCAGAACCGATGCAGTGAATAACAGACCTTTTGCGGTTCTGCCCTCTGCTCTCTCCAGGCAGATTGACACAGCCAGAAACAACAGGCCAAAGCCATGCATTCCAACATAATGAATTCCGCCATTATACCAGTAAAAACCACTCTGCGCGGAATAGATAAACATAAATTGTGCTGTGGTGATCACCGCCTGAATTGCCAAACTGATCCATTGCTCCATTCCGAAGACTTTCCGCAGGATCACGTGGGTAAACACCATGCTTCCCGCCAAAAGCAGTAACAGAATGAACACCGGTCCTAAGAAATAATACTGCTCTCCCCAGACAGCCGGCATCAGTGTCATGAAAAAAATAGAAGAATACGTTCCCTGCCATGCATACCACTGGGTTCTGGAACAATCCAGTGCGCCGGAGATCGCCGCCCATTTCGACTGCTCCTGCTCCATGGCAGCTCTGGCAAATCTTCCAAAGTTATAGTCGTCATAATAAGGAACCGCATAAATCGTCAGTCGAAACAGTGGGATCAGTGCTAACAACAGCAGTCCGCAACAGCCCACTGCCAGCAGTACCCTGCCCGGCTTCCATAACAATATTTTTCTTAACTTTTCAAGAGCACCCTTCAATTACTTTCACCCTTTCTGTTTCCCCCACAACAGTTCCGTAATGCAGTACCCCGTTCCTTGAGCTCTCGGAATTGCAACAATCCATCGTACTATAGCACATCTGCGAAATGCACTTTCAGTCTCTTAAAGATCACAGCACCCAGTCCGAACAATACCACCGTCACGATCCAGAAATACATCGTGGAGAAGAAATCCCGGAAAAACCATTCTTTCTCGTAGATCGCACTGCGGTAGCCATTCACGATATAGACCAGCGGATTCAGCTTCAGGATCATGATCCACTCCGGAGACAGCGCGTCCAGATTCCATAAGATCGGAGTGGCCCACATGCCGATCTGCAATCCGATGCTGATGATCTGGGACAGATCCCGGAAAAACACCACTACCGCACACGTGGTGTAGCTGAGTGCCAGCACAAATATAAACAGGCAAAAACTGTAATAAATGATCTGTATAGTGTAGATTGTGGGGTAATAGCCGTAAATAGCCGCTACGATCAACAGGAGACACACGAAAAATACATGGATAAAAGTAGCCGCAATAATCTTGATGATCGGCAGGATGCTGATCTTAAATACTACTTTTTTCACCAGATAGTTGTACTCTAAGAGTGCATTGGTGCCGTTGTTCAGTGCCTCACTGAAGTAGAACCAGGGCACCAGTCCCGCTGTCAGGAAAAGTACAAAAGGCACTTCCACGCCCTCCCGCAGGGGTGTGCTGGTATTTCCCATGATCTTGTCGAAGACGATGTAATACATCGCCACGGTTACCACCGGCTGTGCCATCGCCCAGACCGCGCCCAGGTAAGAACCCGCATATCTCTTTTTAAAATCGTTTTTCGCCAGCTTCCAGATCAGATGTCTATTCTGGAATAACTCTACCGGCAGTCCGGTAAATTTATCGTACCAGTGGATAAACGCAAAACATGCCGCCGCAATGACAACGCAGGAGATGATCTTTTTCGCCAGCTCCTGGCTTTGATCCACAGCAGGTCCCGGATTCTTATGGAACACGATGAGCAGAGCCATGATCACTGCCGCTGTCACGAACAGGGCAATACCTGTTTTCTTACTGATTTTCACACTTTTTTTCATGCTCTTTTTCCTTCATGTACTGTTCCAGAGTGCCCCACTTGGTATCCTTCTCGGATAATATCAGTTCCATACCTTCGGGGATGGGCCATTCCACACCGATATCCGGCGTGTTATATGCAATACCGCCCTCATCATCCGGATGATAAAAATCGGTACATTTGTAGCAGAACTCTGCGTAATCGGACAGTACCAGAAATCCATGCGCGAAATTTTTCGGAATAAAGAACTGCTTCTTGTTCTCCTCAGACAAAAGTACACCATACCACTGCCCGAAAGTTTTGGAGCCTTCCCGCAGATCCACAGCCACATCATAGACTTCTCCGCGGATCACACGTACCAGCTTGTCCTGCGGAAAATGCTTCTGAAAATGAAGTCCTCTGAGAACTCCTTTTTTAGAAGCAGACTGATTATCCTGTACAAACACTTCCGGGATTCCCGCTGCTTTAAGATCATTGTAATTATAAGTCTCCATGAAATACCCTCTGGCATCACCGAATACCGTGGGGGTAATGATCTTCAATCCTTCGATTTCACATGTTTCTACTGTTATCTTGCCCATTTATTTCATCCTCACTCTTTATTATTTTCATTCATAGGTGATATTCATATCGACTCTGCCTTCGATACCGTCCACTTTTCCCTTGGAGGTATACTGCCAGGTCTTATAATATCCCTGATATAACGGAACACTGCGATACTCTGCCAGCCAGATATGATAGTTTTCCAGTCTTGCTGTCTGCAGATTATTGTTGTACCAGTTGCGGCTGGCATAGACGCCTGCTGTATATCCGGCATTTTCTACCGTCCGGCAAAAAGCCTCACATACCAGGGTTCTGGTCTCCGCATCCAGTCCGTCCGCCCGGCCGTTTCCTCCGGCACCCTCCGTATCAATAAATACAGGATAGCTCAGTTGGAAATCACGGATCAGCTCCATCACGGCAGAAGCCTCTTCCACCGCCTCTTTCTCATCTGTAGCCTGGGTAAAAAAGTACACGCCCACCGGAATCCCAGCGGCTGTTGCACCTTTCATGTTGGCGACAAACTGTGGATCCTCCACCAGACTTCCCGTAACCGAACCGCGGTAGCCCGCACGAACGATGGCAAACTGCACTCCGGCATTTTTCACCTTATCCCAGTCGATAGTGCCGTTCCACTTGGACACATCGATGCCGACCTTCGCATTGCCGGATGTAGTCTGCAGCTTTTGGATCTCGGTCTTGTCCGCATCTGCCAAAGCTCCTGCCACAGCACTGTCCTCGGCATCCGCATCGACTTCATCCTCTGTCTTGATCAACAGAGAAATATCATCAATGGCCAGATATTCCACTTTTTCTTTTACATGCACTTTGGTCTCGGTGATGGGAACTTTATATCCTTCGATGGGTAACAGTTCCATATAATAATCGCCGGAATCCAGATCAGCAATGTAGATCACGCCGTCCTGATCCAGATCCTTGTAATCTCCCAGACCGTCCACCCGGACATAGAAACTCTCTCCGGTCACCGGTACACCTTCATTGTCCACGATCTGGATACGCAGATCCTTTTCCACGGAAGTCGCCACCAGTGACAGGCGGTGGCTGTTATCTTTCGCCGCCTCCAGGATCGGATTCACATCCGGATCAAAAAACGTATTATCTTTTAAAAAGGCTTTCAGGTCGTTGCCGATCCTGCCATCCGCTTCCGCGGTGTCCGTCTCCCCGGTGCCTTCCGGCACGGGATCCACTGCTTCGCCGTCACCTGCATTCTGCGCTCCGGACACCTCCGTGTTCTGGCCGGATGTGGGGGACAGTTGTTCCCTGTTCACATACATTACCGCCAGTGCCACCAGCAGGATCACCGCCATGGAGGCCAGGATCCCCATTTTCCGCAGCTTAGAGTCCATTTGCTACCTCTACCAGATATTTACCGTAATTCGTCTTCAGCAGCGGCTCTGCCAGTGCCAGCAGCTGCTCTTTATCAATAAATCCACGTTTGAAAGCGATCTCCTCGATACAGGAAATATACAATCCCTGTCTCTTCTGGAACGCTGCCACGAAATCTGCCGCATCCAGAAGTGCATCGTGATTGCCGGTATCCAGCCATGCGAATCCACGACCCAGAGTCTCTACCTGCAGGGTTCCTCTGTTCAGGTACTCGTTATTAATACTGGTGATCTCGATCTCACCTCTTGCGGAGGGCTTTACGTTCTTCGCAATCTCCACTACATCGTTATCATAGAAATACAGTCCGGGAACTGCATAATTGCTCTTGGGATGCTCCGGCTTCTCCTCGATAGAAAGTGCCTTGCCGTTCTCATCGAACTCCACTACGCCGTATTCTCTGGGATCGCGCACATAATAACCGAAGATGGTCGCGCCTTTTTCTCTGGCGGCTACTTTACGAAGCACTGCCGAAAAGCTCTGCCCGTAGAAAATATTATCTCCCAGTACCAGTGCCACTCTGTCGTTACCGATGAATTCCGCTCCGATGATAAAAGCATCCGCGAGGCCACGGGGTTTGTCCTGCACCGCATACTCGAGACGCATGCCCAACTGACTGCCGTCTCCCAATAACTCTTTGAATACCGGAAGATCTCTCGGGGTGGAAATGATCAGCACCTCTCTGATATCTGCCAGCATCAGGGTTGACAGGGGATAATAGATCATCGGTTTATCGTACACCGGCATGATCTGCTTGGATATTGCTTTTGTCAGGGGATACAGTCTGGTTCCGGAACCTCCCGCCAGTATAATTCCTTTCATAAAAACCTCCTTAAAATACTTGTTTTTTAACACACCGAATGGGAACGACGTTCATCGTTCCCATTTAGCAGATATTCTTTACTTTTCCTCATACATTTCATTGTAGTATTTCTGGTAATCGCCACTGGTCACATTGTTCATCCAGTCTTCATGCTCGAAGTACCAGGCGATGGTCTTGCGGATGCCTTCCTTGAACATGGTCTCGGGATACCAGCCGATCTCTGCCTTGATCTTGTCCGGCGCGATGGCATATCTTCTGTCATGTCCCTTACGGTCTTCCACGTAAGTGATCAGATCGTTGTTGATATGTGCCTTGCGGGGATCGGAATCGGGAAGCATCTCCTGTAAGGTCTCAATGATAATATGGATGATCTCGATGTTCTGCTTCTCGTTGTGTCCGCCGATATTGTAAGTCTGGAACAGGCTTCCCTGCTCCTGTACCATGTCGATGGCCTTCGCATGATCCTCTACATACAGCCAGTCGCGGACATTTTTGCCGTCTCCGTATACCGGAAGCTTCTTGCCGTGAAGGGCATTGTTGATGATCAGAGGAATCAGCTTCTCGGGGAACTGGAAAGGACCGTAATTGTTGGAGCAGTTGGTGATATTGGCAGGGAAATGATAGGTATCCATGTATGCCTTCACCAGCATGTCCGAGCTTGCCTTACTTGCGGAGTAAGGACTGTGGGGATCGTAAGGCGTGGTCTCATAGAAGAAAGCATTGTCATCATCGGGAAGAGATCCGTAGACCTCATCCGTAGATACATGCAGGAACTTTTTGCCAGCCTTGAAGCTGCCGTCCGGAAGCTCCCAGGCTGCCTTGGCACAGTTTAACATCACTGCGGTACCCAGCACGTTGGTCTGTACGAAGATCTCCGGGTTACGGATACTTCTGTCTACATGGCTTTCGGCTGCGAAATGTACCACGCGGTCAATATCGTTCTCCGCGAAAATTTTGCCGATGGCTTCCTTGTCGCAGATATTTGCCTTCACGAAAGTGTAATTGTCACGCTTCTCCACATCCTTGAGATTCTCCAGGTTTCCCGCATAGGTCAGGGCATCCACATTAATGATACGGATCTCGTTATCGTATTTTTTGAACATGTAATGAATGTAGTTGGAACCGATAAAACCGGCACCGCCTGTTACCAGATAAGTCCTCATTTTCTCTCCGTTCTGCGCAGGTGTGCGCATTATGCTATAGATAGTGATATTCTACCATAAAATGGGGTGGATAGCAACACGGGCTATCGTCCTGCCTACGAGCAGTCTCACCGCCTGTTCATTGTAAATATCAACACGGCTTCTCCGCACTTCGTGCTCTCGAATCCGTGACACCCATTCGCATTCCGGACTATCGTCCTACTTGCCACGGGTATTAACACGGCTTCTCCGCACTTCGTGCTCTCGAATCCGTAACACACATTCGCATTCCGGACTATCGTCCTACTTGCTCATGTGTGTTTGATTTGCTAATAAAGCACCAGACCTGCCTGCAAGCAGTCGGTCTGGGCTTTATTGCAAATCTTAATATCCCAGGTAGCTGATATTTAAATCGACTTTGCCGCTGATACCGCTGACTTTTCCGTCGGATCTGTACTGCCACAGATCATATCTGCCGGTATAGGTCGGGGTCTTGGCATACTGTGCCAGCCAGATCTTATAACCGCTCAGAGCACCTGCATCCATCTTGGATGTCAGCCATGTTTTGTTGGCATAGACACCGGGAGTATATCCTGCATTCTTGATCGTGTTGCAGAATGCCTTGCAGACTGCGGTTCTGGTAGCGGAATCGATGGCATCGCCTCTTCCGCCGCTGCCTTCCACATCCAGGAATACCGGATAAGAAATCTTATATCCGCTGATGCGGTCCAGTACCATGGATGCTTCCTGTACTGCTTCTACCTCATCCACTGCCTGTGTGAAGAAGTATACACCTACCTTAAGACCAGCTGCCGTAGCTCCCTTGATATTGGTCTTGAACTTGGGATCCTCGATCAATGCTCCCTGGGATGATCCACGGTATCCCACACGAATGATCACATAATTCACTCCGGAATTCTTAACCGCATTCCAGTCAATGCTGCCGTTCCACTTGGACACATCAATGCCCATAGTACCTGATCCCACTACCAGGGAACCGTCACTTGCGAAGTTATATTTTGCACCCTGGATGACCTGCTCACCGGTCACCTTGCTGCCGTCTGCCTTGAAGAAATATACCTTACCGTCTAACGTCTGCCAGCCGGTATATCTGGCCTCCTCCATGAGGAAAAACTTTGTGGCAGTGTAATAATCCGCATAAGCTGCCGCCCGGTATTGGTTGTCACCGATGGATACATACAGCTGTCTGCCGCTGGTATCCTTTAACGGTGTTTTTGTATCCTCTCTGGGATTCACATCGCCCGCTACTGTAACTGTAAAGGTGGCTTTTGCTTCCGCGCTGCCCTCCTTATATGTGACAGTGATGGTTGTGGTTCCTTTTTTCACACCGGTAACGGTGATCGTTTTGCCACTTACAGCTACCGTGGCAATATTCTTATCTCCGGAATCTGCCGTTATGGTTCCGCTTCCGCTGACAGAGGCTGTTACAGCAGCCGTAGATTTCGGATAAACGGTTACAGCTGTCTTATCCAAAGTAATCTTGATTCCACCCGTGACCTTCACTGCCAGATCCAGTGTCTTAGTCTCAGTTCCCATCGTTACGGTGACTGTGATCTTCGCATCACCGGCTGCTACACCTTTCACTGTGATCTTACCGTTTGCATCTACCGCCGCAGTGGCTGCTTTATCATTGGAGTTTGCAGTAATCTTATAAGTTGCACCTGTGAAATTTGTAACTTTAACCTGTGCTGTTGCTTCTTTTCCTGCTTCTACGTTCAGGGATGCCGGTTCCAAAACAGCGGTCGGCTTTTTGGCTTCCGTAACGGTAACTTCCCAGGTATAGGTCTTCTGCGTGCTTCCTACCTGTGCATTTGCTGTCGGAAGGATGCCGCCTCCCATGGACTGCGCAGCCGCCTGCGACTCACCTGAGGAGCCACCTTCCCCTGTTCCTCCTGTAGGTGTACCGGGCGTTTCTGCCGGAGCCGGTGTTGTCGGGGTCGTCTCCGGTGTTGTTGGGGTCGTCTCCGGTGTTATTGGGGTTGTCTCCGGTGTCGGTGTAGGCGTCGGTGTAGGTGTAGGCGTCGGTGTAGGTGTAGGCGTCGGCGTAGGAGTCGGTGTAGCACTGCCAGCCTCCGTATACGTACATGTGATCGTTACAGGTCCACCTGCCTTCACGCCGGTAATCACACCATTATTTACACTGGCAACCCCTGCATTATCGCTGCTCCAGCTAACAACCGTGGCTCCTGCCGGCGGATTCAGCTGCTTGGTCTCTCCTACCGTGATACTGATCTTTTCATTTGCTATGCGCAGGAATCTTCCGCTGTAAGCCGTCTGTTTTTCCGGATTTACCACGGTATCCTTTGACACCTCTCTATAGCTAGGCGGTAACTTCTTACTTTCTACCCACTGCACGGTATCTTCCAGAATAGACTCCACCACAGTATCATTTTTCATGGTGTCCTCTTTTGCCGCATTGACCTCGGATTCCTTCTTGATCTCGTTTGCCACATCGACCTTTTTATAAGCGATATCCTTTCTAACTTCTACCTTCTGGGTACCGGTAGGCAGTGTGTAATCCTTATATTTTTCATCGGTCAGGGTATTTACCGCTACCGTATAGTTGCCGGGGGTAATGCCCTTCTTGTAGATAATACCGTCCATGTCATCATCGGTCCAGGTATCAGATTTACCTTTGGGATCCGTGATCGTCACGCTGAAAGGTACATTGGAGATCAGTTTACCGCTCTTTTTATTGGTAAATTTGATCTTTAGATCCTTCTGCACGGAGACCAGTTCCAGTTCAACGGTACCACCGTTGGTATACTCGGCCTCATCATATTCTTTTTGTTCCTCATTCTCATCATCGACTGCATTGGCTGCTGCGATCTTCGCAAGCTTTGCATCTGCCACTGCCAGCATACCCTGCTCACCGATCATCCGGATGCCGTCCAGTTGGCTGCCCACACTGACGAACTCCGATACCTGATGATCCACCATACGTGCGCTGGCATATACACTGCCTGTCACAATGGCCAAGATCAGCACTGCCACACCGGTTGCCGTCATAATGCGGTCCATGGTGCTCATGTTCAGGAATTTGGTCCAGATAGCAGCTATTTTATTGCCACCCTGCTTTTTACTCTTTTTCCGTTTACCGCCACGAGCAGGTGCCATATCATCGTCGGCATAGTACTCTTCATCGCCGGCGTAATATTCTTCGCCGTCCTCGTCTCCGATATACTCCTCGTCATCGGCATAGTACTCTTCACCGTCCTGCTCTTCATCCCAATCGTAACCATCCTGTACGTCTTCTTCCCAGTTACGGTCCGGACGTTTTGTATGGTTAAATAATTTTTTCATTTTATCTATCCCTTCTGCTCATAATTCTTCAATGTACTTCAGTGTAACAATTCCGTAACATTATAACATTCTATTTCCGCCGCTTCAAGCTGTTCGTCCATTTCTTCAGAATTTCTTAAATCTTTCTAATATTGTGGACTTTCTTTCCGTATAATAGTAAAATCAGAATAACTCTTTTTACCACTTAAAAACAGATACTTGAAACGGAGAGATGGAATGAAACGAGACGAACACGTGAATGACATACCTGATATTGAGATTGTAGACCTGGAAAATGAAACTGTGCAAGACACAGATTTTGGAAAATCCGATATTTCCGATGATTTCGAAGGAAATCCGGATGATGAATATGAAGAAAATGACCGGGAAGAGGAGGAAGAGGAACATCCCGCTCCTAAGGGTATCCGGCGTTTTCTGAATCTTCATGTCCTTTTTGCCCTGGTATTGCTTGTGGTGGTAGGCCTGCTGGGTTATCGCATTACGCATTGGGGACAGCGGGTAAGCCAGTCAGATATTTTCAAGGACGGACAGGGATCCTATGATGACAGCTGGGATTCTATTCTCCCTCTGACCGATGAAAATGGTAAAATGATAGTAAACGATGCTTCTAATATTGTCGTGTTCGGAAATGCACCCTTTGCCGATGACCGCGGTTCTTCCGACAATCTGGCCAGCCTGATTGCCAAGGAGACCGGTGCTACCGTATACAACTGTTCCATCAGCGGAAGTTATCTGGCCGCGCAACACACCAATTTTGATTCCACCCTTGCCCCTATGGATGCTTACTGTCTGTATTGGCTGGTGAATCTGTCCGCCGGAGTTCCCCTGGACGGCTATTACAATGATGCTGCAGAAGCTTTGGGTGACAAGACTCCACCCGAAGCGGAAGAAGTCGTAAACACTCTGAAAACTTTGGATTTCAACACCATTGATACCGTGGCGATCATGTATGATGCCACCGATTATCTGATGGGAAATGCTATGTATAATGATGACAATCCTACGGATCCTACGCAGTTCACCGGCAATCTAGAGGCAAGCCTCGAAGTCCTGCAGCGTCTGTATCCGCAGATCCGTATTATTGTAATGTCTCCTACTTACGCATATGCAATAGATGAGGATGGCAATTATGTAAGTTCGGATATCTATATTTATAATGGTCGCGATGTTTTATCCACTTATGTGATCAAAGAATGTTATTCCTCCAACCTTCACAGTGTTTCCTTCATGGATAACCTGTACGGAAGCATCACAGAAGATAATGCCAAGGAATACCTGACCGATAACCTGCATCTGAACGTAAAAGGACGAAAGCTCATCGCCAAACGTTTTGAATACTTCCTGAACTACTATTCCAAGGGTTACGCTTCACAGGAATAATAAATAGAATCGTTGATCGCATACTTCTGCCACCCGGATGACTTAGCTGTCTTTTCCGGGTGGTATTTTTTTGCTTTGATGTTCCGGTCTTTACTGCCTGAAATCAGTTTTATGCTGCTGAAGCAGTAAAGTCCTATGTAGGAGCAGTATTGTACTTGCATTGTTAACGCAGGCTTGCCACCGGCTAGACGAACTCCTCCTGTGCCCTTCTTCTGCCTCAACGTGGGCACAGGTGACAGGAGCAAGCTTCTCTGTGCCCTTCTTCCGCCTCAGCGTAAATTAAATAGTTTATGGGTATGAGAAGCTTGTTTTGTTGCTGATACCCACACTGAGAAAAGTTTGAGGGTATGCGAAGCTTGTTTGGCTTCTGATACCCACGCTGTGGAAAGTTTGAGGGTATGCGAAGCTTATTCTATCGCAGATACCCAAATCGTGAAAAACGAAGGTATAACACGAAAGCTTTATATTCCAAAACACAGAATTCCCGGAGTATGCGGTGCCATGTCGAAGATGTTTGTCGGAGGATGTTGATATTTT
>OGNI01001201.1_pt1 | contig 14806 bp, 8 predicted proteins | sample 1573421 | NCBI WGS metagenome assembly OGNI01 (sample SAMEA2581928, study PRJEB24529) | metagenome | biome: Human gut stool | place: China | collected 2011
CAACTGAAATTGGCAGAAGACCGCGTATTCCGCCAGAATGCATTGTTGGAGCGGGATGCAGTCAGTAAGGAAGCCTACGAGCAGGTAAAAACTGAACTGGCAACCCTGAATGCAGACATAGACCTGATAGAAGCTAACATTGCACAAACCGAGCTCCGTGCTCCGTTCGACGGTGTAATCGGTCTGCGCCAAGTCAGTGTCGGAACCTATGCTTCCCCCACTACCATCGTTGCCAAACTTACAAAAGTATCTCCGCTGAAAGTAGAATTTTCCGTTCCCGAACGTTATGCCAATGACGTAAAAATCGGTGCAGGAGTAAACTTCGGACTTGAGGGTAAGCTTGAAACGTTCCATGCCAAAGTGTACGCACGCGAGTCGAGAATGGATCAAAACACCCATACATTGACATTGCGTGCCCTCTACCCCAATGCCAACGGTAATGTAATGCCGGGACGCTATGCAGATATTCGCTTAAGTAAAAATGAAATCCATGATGCCCTTGCCGTTCCATCCGAAGCTATCGTTCCGGAAATGGGTAAGGACAAGATTTTCCTTTATAAATCGGGAAAAGCCCAACCTGTAGAAATACAAACTGGCATACGTACAGAAGCTGAAACCCAAGTATTGCAGGGTTTGCAGACCGGAGATACAATTATAATTTCCGGAACATTGCAGCTCCGCACAGGATTACCCGTAACATTGGATAATATCTATTAAACCAGACGCCTTATGAACATATCCGAACTCAGCATACGGCGCCCGGTGCTCTCCACAGTGCTTACCCTTATCATCCTGCTTTTTGGACTTATCGGGTACAGCTATCTCGGCGTCCGCGAATATCCGTCAGTGGATAATCCCATCATTTCGGTATCCTGCTCCTACCCGGGTGCAAATGCCGATGTTATCGAAAACCAGATTACCGAACCATTGGAGCAAAACATCAATGGTATCCCGGGAATCCGTTCCTTGTCCAGTGTCAGCCAACAAGGTTCATCCCGTATTACGGTAGAATTTGAACTCTCCGTAGACCTGGAAACGGCCGCAAATGACGTGCGTGATAAAGTTTCACGCGCCCAGCGTTATCTGCCTCGCGACTGTGACCCTCCTACCGTATCAAAAGCAGATGCGGATGCTACACCGATCCTGATGGTAGCATTGCAAAGTGACAAACGTTCTTTACTGGAACTGAGCGAAATAGCAGACCTCACTGTCAAAGAACAGTTGCAGACTATTTCAGACGTCAGCAGTGTTAGTATCTGGGGTGAAAAACGTTATTCCATGCGTCTTTGGCTCGATCCTATCAAGATGTCAGGTTACGGTATTACACCCATCGATGTTAAGAATGCGGTAGATAAAGAAAATGTGGAACTTCCATCCGGTAGTATCGAAGGTAATACGGTGGAACTCACCATCCGTACATTGGGATTGATGCATACGGCAGAAGAATTTAATAATCTGATTCTGCGGGAAGATAATAACCGTATCATCCGTTTCAGCGATATCGGACGGGCAGAATTAGGACCGGCGGACATCAAGAGTTACATGAAAATGAATGGTGTACCGATGGTAGGTATTGTTGTAGTACCTCAACCAGGTGCCAATCACATCAAGATTGCCGATGCCGTTTATGAACGTATGGAACAGATGCAAAAAGACCTTCCGGATGACGTGCAATACTCTTATGGTTTCGACAATACCAAGTTTATCCGTGCTTCTATCAGTGAGGTAAAGGAAACGGTATATGTAGCATTCATTCTCGTTATTATCATTATCTTCCTTTTCCTGCGCGACTGGCGTGTAACACTGGTACCCTGTATCGTAATTCCCGTTTCGCTTATCGGAGCATTCTTCGTAATGTATCTGGCAGGATTCTCCATCAATGTACTTTCCATGCTGGCGGTAGTGCTGGCAGTAGGTCTGGTGGTGGATGATGCCATTGTAATGACAGAAAACATTTATGTCCGTATTGAACGCGGGATGCCACCCAAAGAGGCCGGTATCGAGGGTGCCAAGGAAATTTTCTTTGCCGTAATCTCTACCACCATCACACTGGTAGCCGTATTCTTCCCCATCGTATTTATGGACGGTATGACTGGACGACTTTTCCGTGAATTCAGTATCGTGGTATCCGGTTCTGTTATCATTTCCTCTTTTGCCGCATTGACTTTCACTCCGATGCTTGCCACCAAACTGCTGGTAAAACAAGAAAAGAAGAACTGGTTCTATATGAAAACCGAGCCATTTTTCGAAGGAATGAATCGCATCTACAGCCGGTCATTGGAAATATTCCTGCACAAGCGCTGGCTGGCTATGCCACTTATCTTAGCAACATTGATAATTATCGTATTTCTGTGGAATGCCATCCCTGCCGAGATGGCACCATTGGAAGACCGTTCACAAATCAGTATCAATACACGTGGAGCAGAGGGTGTAACCTATGAATACATACGAGATTATACGGAAGACATCAATCAGTTGGTAGATTCCATTCTGCCGGATGCAGAATCGGTAACGGCACGTGTATCAAGTGGTAGCGGTAATGTACGTATCACGTTGAAGGACATGAAAGATCGTGACTATACACAGATGGAAGTAGCCGAACAAATTTCGAAGGCTGTGCAGAAAAAGACCAAGGCACGTTCGTTTGTGCAACAATCATCCTCTTTCGGTGGACGACGTGGTGGTATGCCGGTGCAATACGTATTACAAGCTACCAACATCGAAAAGTTGCAAGAAGTATTACCGGTATTTATGGCGAAAGTTTATGAAAATCCTGTTTTCCAAATGGCCGACGTGAACCTAAAGTTCAGTAAGCCGGAAGCCCGCATCAATATCAATCGCGACAAGGCAAGTATCATGGGAGTAAGCACACGCAATATTGCGCAAACACTCCAATACGGATTGAGCGGCCAGCGTATGGGTTATTTCTATATGAATGGAAAGCAATACGAGATATTGGGTGAGATCAACCGCCAGCAACGCAATAAACCTTCCGACCTGAAAGGCATCTATATTCGTAGTGATAAAGGTGAAATGGTGCAGTTGGACAACCTGATTGAACTGACCGGCGGTATCGCTCCTCCGCAATTATACCGTTACAACCGTTTCGTTTCCGCCACTATTTCTGCCGGACTTGCTGATGGGAAAACCATCGGACAAGGGTTGGACGAGATGGACAAGATTGCCAAAGAGACATTGGACGATACATTCCGTACCGCACTGACGGGAGACTCCAAAGAATATAGAGAAAGTTCCTCCAGTCTGATGTTTGCCTTTGTATTGGCAATCCTGCTGATCTACCTGATTCTGGCAGCACAGTTCGAGAGTTTCAAAGACCCGTTGATTATCATGCTTACCGTACCTTTGGCTATTGCCGGAGCCTTAATATTCATGTACTTCAACGATATTACAATGAATATTTTCAGTCAGATCGGTATCATCATGTTGATTGGTCTGGTGGCAAAGAATGGTATCCTTATTGTAGAGTTTGCCAACCTGAAACAAGAAGCCGGAGAAGATAAAATGGAAGCTATCAAGGATGCATCCTTGCAACGTTTGCGCCCCATCCTAATGACCAGTGCTTCTACCATTCTCGGATTGATACCGTTGGCATTCGCTTCGGGTGAAGGTTGTAACCAGCGCATTGCCATGGGTACAGCCGTAGTGGGCGGTATGTTGGTATCCACATTCCTCACTATGTACATCGTACCTGCCATATATAGTTATGTATCTACTAACAGAAGTAAGTTAAAGAAATCATGAAACGTACGATTTTATCCCTCATAGCCATTTGTAGCACCTCGCTTGCGTTACAAGCGCAGATGCCGCAATCTTATACATTAAAGTCCTGCCTGGAATACGGGCTTCAAAATAACTACTCGCTGCGCATTACCCGCAACGAGGAACAAGTCAGCAAAAACAACGCCACGCTGGGAAACGCCGGTTATCTACCGACACTTGATCTCTCTGCAAGTTATAAAGGAACCGTAGACAATACAGACAGTAAAGTGCGGGCTACCGGAGAACATATCAAAGAGAATGGTGTATTCGATCAGACCATGAACGTGGGTCTTAATCTGAACTGGACTATCTTCGACGGCTTCAACATCACCGCCAACTACCAACGTCTGAAAGAGTTGGAAAGACAAGGTGAAACCAATACCCGTATCGCCGTAGAAGACCTGATAGCCAACATCGCTGCCGAATATTACAACTATCTGCAACATAAGATCCGTCTGAATAATTTCCGCTATGCCGTATCTTTGTCCAAAGAGCGTTTGCGTATCGTGGAAGAGCGTTATCACATCGGTAACTTCTCCCGTCTGGATTACCAACAGGCAAAGGTAGACTTCAATGCAGACAGTGCCCAGTATATGAAACAGCAAGAGTTGCTGCATACCTCCCGTATCCAACTGAACGAACTGATGGCGAACGAAGATGTAGACCAGCCCATCATTATTCAAGACAGTCTGATCAACGTAGACGGTGGACTAAACTTTGAAGAGCTTTGGAACATGACTCTGCAAACCAACGCTTCTCTGTTGAAAGCCTATCAAAACAACACGCTTGCCCAGTTGGATTACAAAAAGGTTTGTTCCCGCGACTATCCTTATCTGAAGATGAACGGCGGTTATGGCTATACCTTCAACAAATACGATATCGCCACTAACATCCAACGCGGTAATCTTGGTGCCAACTTCGGCCTGACTATCGGTTTCAACCTGTTCGACGGAAACCGTCGCCGGGAACGCAACAATGCACGTATTGCCATTCAGAATGCCCGCCTGGAACGCGAACAACTGGAACAAGCCTTACGTGCAGACCTGAGCAACTTATGGCAAGCTTACCAGAACAACCTGCAAATGCTGAACCTGGAACGCCAGAACCTTGTAGCCGCTAAAGAAAACCATGAGATTGCCATGGAGCGTTATATGCTGGGAAACCTTTCAGGTATCGAAATGCGTGAAGCACAGAAAAGCCTTTTAGATGCAGAAGAAAGAATTCTTTCGGCGGAGTACAACACTAAATTATGCGAGATTTCTTTGTTGCAAATCAGTGGAAAAGTAACAAAATACCTGGAATAAAACAAATATTCCCCATCAGGCGAATTTTTTTCCTCTACTTTTGCCATCAGTAGAACTATAAAAAACAACGACCATGAAAAAGATTTGCCTGTGTTGTCTGGCCTTGTTGTGCCTGACAAACTTATTCGCACAAGAAACCGTAAACTACAAAGAAAAAAAGCCGTATAAAACTTGGGTAAAGATGGCACCCAAGTTAAACGACGAATTCTTTAAAACTCCTGAAGCCATCCGCATTGGCGACAATGTCTTGCTCTATCAACAAACTACCGGCGGCTGGCCTAAAAACATCTATATGCCTGCCGAACTGACAGAACAAGAGCTGGAAGATGTACTTGCTTCCAAAGATGAAGTGAACGAAAGCACCATAGACAACGACGCCACCAGTACGGAAATCCAATACCTCTCCCGCCTGTATCTGGCTACTCATATTAAGAAATACAGAGACAGTGCGCTGGACGGCATCCGTTATATCCTCAAAGCACAATATCCCAATGGAGGCTGGCCTCAGTTCTGGCCCCGTCCCAAAGGTTACTACACACATATCACCTACAATGACAACGCGATGGTAAATGTAATGGAACTTCTGCGCGAGGTATACGAAAAGAAAGCCCCTTATGAATATGTCCCCGACAGCATCTGCAACCGTGCTCGCGCCGCATTCAACAAAGGTGTGGAGTGCATCCTCAAAACGCAAGTTGTCCTAAATGGCAAACCAACCGTCTGGTGTGCACAACATGACGAACACACCCTTGCTCCCGCTAAAGCACGCGCCTATGAGTTACCCTCACTGAGCGGACAAGAGTCTGACGAAATAGTCATTCTATTAATGTCTCTGCCCAATCCCTCACAAGAGGTTATCAACTGTATAGAAAATGCAGTTGAATGGTTCAAGTCATCCAAGATTGAAGGCATAAAGAAAGAGTTCTTCACCAATGACGAAGGAAAGAAAGACTACCGCATGGTACCATGTACGGATTGTCCTCCTTTGTGGGCACGCTTCTATACACTGGAAGATAACCGTCCTTTCTTTAGTGACCGCGATGGAGTGAAGAAGTTCGATATCTCAGAAATAGGACACGAACGCCGTAACGGATATAGTTGGTATAATAGCGACGGACTGAAAGTGCTGAAGAAGTACGAGCAGTGGAAGAAAAAGAATAAGATACAATGATTCACCACAGAGTAACACTGAGTTTCACAGAATCTTATTTCTTTAATTGCATATATTGAATATTGAACTCTGTGAAACTCAGTGTTACTCTGTGGTGAAATCCCCTAACCTTCCTGCTGAAGTCTTTCCATATACTCGCTCGGAGACATTTTCTCAATACTGGCGAAATAGCGATAGAAGCTGGAACGCGAAGTAAATCCACTCATAAACATAAGTTCTTTCACTGTCAGTTCTTTCCGTAAAGCCGCCTGTTCCTTAAAGTATTGCAGGCGATTGAAATTAATATAATCCCGAAATCCTGAGAAACCATTGTAACGCAATACCTTATTGAACCGGTGCTCATTGGTTCCTATATCCGTCAACACATTCTGCAATGAATATTGGGGATTGGTAAAAGGTGTATGCCCTTTCATAAAGGCCATCAGTTGCTCACTAAGTTCAAGCACTACGGGAGACACTTCAATTTCCTTGATTGCCTCTATTTCCTGCCGACTTAAATCAATTACCGGCAATGGCGGTAAAGAGAGCGGGTTATCATTGCGCAGATAGAGTATATTCAGCAAGATAGTAGGCACAACCACAAAATACCCGAAAAGGTTAAAACATAAACCACTGGTTCCTAACATCAGCCAGATATACCCCGACATAATCAATCCAAAACATCCCATATAAATATACATCCCCCTACTCTGTACCCGTCGGATAGGTATCCAACGCTTCAGATAAGGAAGAAGAAAGTTCAAGGAAGGCATCAATACACTGATGACAAACAACATCAGTCTGACCACTACATCCTGCTTTCCCAGATTCTCTCCAATAGCAGCGAAGGACTTCAGCATCGTATAATGCCCGTTAAAGAACTGATAACAGCAAGCAATGCAAACAATCAGCAGTATAGGAATGCAATAATTGGTGATCCTTGTCAGCGTCATCCATCCAGGCTTCAGTGAAGCAATGGGAAATAGCGAAAAGAGCTGGAAAAAGAAAATCACACGTACAATATGCCAAATAGACAAATGATCCATAGGCACCTCAACGAAGCGGGGTATCTCCTCCACTCCACGGCTAAAAAGCCACATCCACTCTACATTATCGCACAGCAGAAGTAGCGACAGAGTGGTAGCCAACATTCCCCAAGCCTTACGAATTTTGCTTTCAGAAGAATGTGCCCAGATAATCCCTCCTGTAACAAGACCGACGATATCGAGCAGCAGCTCTATAAACAACATGATTACACTGGTCATTTTTCCTTTCGCTTTTTATTTTACAGGTGTTCGTTTATCCGATATATTTTTCTGGCGCAAAGTTATAAAACTTATCAACTATGGGGCAATATATACAATCTTTTTAGTACCATTTTCAAGTAGTATTAAGTACCATTTCAGCCATTCCACCCAAAGTGGGACGCTTTTAAGCGAGGAAGACCGTTCGATATAAAGGGAAATAGGGATATTTGCACATATTAAGCCAGCTACTATACACGTTACTATAAAGCATTAACGAAAGAACATGGAAAAAGAAATTATTATCAACAACAAGTTGAATGAGACCGGGCGTATTTCCCAATTTATGGAAGAATTGGGAGTATCACTCAACATCCCCTCGGAAATAGCGATGAGCATGAATCTCGCGATAGAAGAGATAATAGCCAACATCATTCAATACGCCTATCCGAAAGGAGAATCAAGCGAAATTCAGCTTCAGGCACATATCACTCCCGGAAGGCTGACTTTCCAGATCACGGACGAAGGAATCGCAGTTGATCCGTTCCAGAAAAAAAGTCCGGATGAAAAGCCATCCCTCGAAGAGCAGCTCACCAAAGGATTAGGGCATTTCCTTATTCACCGCACAATGGACGAAGTAAACTACCGAACTACGGACACCCAAAATCTGCTGACTCTAGTGAAACGGTTGGATATAGACTTTAAACCGGACGCTCTGCTGGACACAAACATTTGCAGAGTAGACGGCATCATTGTACTGGATATAAAAGGCCGGTTGGATACAGCCAACGCCCGCGACTTCAGCATAGCCATACAGCCTTTGCTTCAAGAAGACAAGCCCAATATCATCGTCAATTGCGAACAAATGTCCTACATCAGCAGTTCCGGCCTGCGATGCTTTCTTATCCTGCAAAAGAGCGTACAGAAAAATCAGGGAAGTTTGATTATCGAGGCTATGAGGCCGGAAATAAAAAACATCTTTGAAATGACAGGCTGCACTTCTCTCTTTAATATCCGGTAAATATTATGATGAAAAGATTTATTTTCAGCATCTTCCTATTGCCTTTACTACTTGCTTCACCCCAGACTAAAGCACAAGGCATCATGCTCACCCCGAAGTGGACCGCCCAAGCCCAATTTACCGGTTATTACGTGGCGGATAAGCTGGGATTCTATAAGGAGGAGGGAATTGACGTATGCGTACAACATCCTGCCATCTCAGAAAGCTCTTTTTCGTTTATGGAGAAAGGTCGTGCCCCGGTAGTAATCATGAACCTTTCATACGCATTCATGGAGCGGCTTGCAGGCGCACGTGTAGTAAACGTCATGCAGACCTCACAGGAAAACAGTCTGATGCTTGTCAGTCGTTCGCCACTCAAGGGTACTTCATCTTTGCAACATAAGAAAATAGGGGTATGGAATCATCTTAGTCAAGAACTACTGGATCAAATAGCCAACAAATATCAACTCCAGGTGGAATGGATACGTTTCAATGGAGGAGTCAACATTTTCCTATCGAAAGCTGTAGATATTTGTCTCGTAGGAAGTTACAATGAGTTTCTACAACTAATTGAAGCCGGTGTAAAGACTGATTCTATTCATATCATGCATTTCGCAGATTATGGATATAACTTGCCAGAGGACGGACTTTATGTTAGCAGAGAATTCTATCAGAAATATCCTCAAGCTGTACAGAAATTGGCCCGTGCCAGTATACGTGGCTGGGAATGGGCAAACGAACACCGCGAACAAACATTGGACATTATAATGGAACAAGTGCATCAACACAACATAGGAACCAACAGATATCACCAGCGTAAAATGTTGGATGAGATCTTACGGCTACAAACAAACAGGAAGAGCGGGCAACGTCCCTATCGGCTAAGCCGAGAAGTATTTGATCTGGCAGCTAGTATTTTGTTGCCAGATCAAATCAAAAACACCAGCGACATTCGTTATGAAAATTTCGTAAAATAATCACATTCATTCATGAAACACACTTTTTCCCGTTCCTTTGCAACCCGGCTAAGTATCTACGTACTTTCCTTTACGTTGATTATCTTTGCTACTATTATGGCGCTATTTTATTATTATAGCCACCAGAAAGTAACGGACTTTGCCATTGAACGTACTCATGGACTATTAAGTAACATTGCAACTGAAATCAGCGGTCAGCTACTGTCTGTTAAGACGACTGTAAACCAATCTGTCTGGGTCTTGGAAAGAAACATTAATCACCCGGACTCTTTACACAATATTATTGAATCTGTTGTAAGAAACAATCAGTTCATCGTTGGAAGTGGCATAGCTTTCGTTCCCAACTATTACAAAGAAAAAGGGAAATATTTCATGCCCTATGCTTCTTTTAAGGATGAAATAAATGGAGAAATAACCTATCAGGTATTAGGTAGCCAGAATTATGACTATCCATGTATGGACTGGTATCTCATCCCCCAACTACTTAAGCAACCTTACTGGAGTGAACCTTATTATGATGACGGAGGGGGAAATTTCATCATGAGTACTTATGCCAAACCGCTGTTTGACAGTGATGGAAAATTAGTCGCAGTCTTTACAGCCAATATATCACTGACACAATTCACTGATACAATTAGCTTGCTGAAGCCATATCCTTCCAGCTACACCTATTTAATCAGTCGCAACGGAAGTTTCCTGACTCACATGGATAGAAATAAGATCATGAACGAAACGATATTCTCTGAAGCCTTTGCCAAAGAGAATCTTGCACAGGAACAGATCGGACATGAAATGCTGGCAGGACACACCGGAACCATGCGTTTCGATAACAAAGGAGTAGATTCGTATGCATTTTACACAACTATTCCCCAGATTGGATGGTCAGTATGCACCGTTTGTCCAAGCCAGATTATTCTTCAGGAACTAGACAGTACATCCCGAACAATCATCTACACTTTTATAGTGGGGATGATAGCCCTATTCCTGATTGTGTACAGCATCATCCGACGCCTTGTCCGCCCACTGGAGAAATTCTCCGAGTCAGCCCGCGAAATTGCGACCGGACGATTTGATGTTACCATACCAGAAGTGCATTCCAACGATGAAATCAGAGATCTATACGATTCGCTTATCTTCATGCAGCACTCTTTATCTACTTACGTAGTTGAACTAAAAGACACGACTGCCAGCAAAGAACGGATTGAAAGCGAGCTTTCTATAGCTAGGGAAATACAAATGGGAATGCTTCCCAAGATATTCCCTCCCTACCCCGAACGTAGTGATGTAGATTTGCATGCCATACTTCACCCTGCGAAAGAAGTAGGCGGAGATCTTTATGACTTCTATATGGATGGCAACCGCCTCTACTTCCTAATCGGGGATGTATCAGGAAAAGGCGTACCCGCTTCTCTGTTTATGGCAATCACCCGCAGTCTGTTCCGTACTTTATCTCAGCAGGTGCTTTCACCGGCCAAGATTGTGACGGACATGAACAATTCGATTTCTGATAATAACGAATCCAACATGTTTGTCACGCTTATTGTCGGAATCCTCGATTTGGAAACGGGGAAACTGAAACTGTGTAATGCCGGACATAATCCTCCCATACTGATTCGTCCGGACGGACAGGTTTCTTTCCTTGAATTCAAGACCCAGATATTTGTTGGTGTCATTGAAGAATTTGCCTATACCGAAGATGAAACGACATTGGAAAAAGGAAGTAAACTGTTCCTTTACACCGATGGAGTGACAGAAGCTGAAAATATAAATAAAGAACTATATGGAGAAGAAAAGTTATTGAAGACATTGTCTGATAATAACACGTCTGATGTACGCACCACTGTTAATGGTATAGTGGACTCTATAGCAGAGCATGTCAAGGAAGCCGAAGCCAGCGATGACTTGACTATTTTACTTATTCAATATGAACCCGGGACAACAAACAATTAAGCACATATCATTATGGAAAGAGAAATAAAGATCTCAAACGATTTAAATGAAATTTCAGTTTTAGCCAGTTTCATCGAAGAACTGGGAGAGGAACTTTCTTTGTCATTTGAAACGACAATGAATATCAATCTGGCATTGGAAGAGGCCGTAGCCAATATTATTATGTACGCCTATCCAACTCAAGAGCAACACACCATCCTATTAAGAGTAACTTACAGCGAAAAACAACTTGTTTTCCTATTAACGGACAAGGGAGCCTCTTTTGATCCGACACAAGTAGATGAAGTAGATGTTACACTTTCTTTGGAGGAACGTCCAATCGGAGGTCTGGGAATATTCCTCATACGAAGCATTATGAACGAAATATCTTACCAACGTATCGACAATGAGAATCACCTCATTATGAAAAAAGACATTTGACGCGGGGCGGAAAGATTGTATAGTTTTCCAGCCAATTCATGGGGTATATCAAAGATTTCACTATCTTTGATGCCATTATTAATCTTATGAACTAATAATGAACAGCCTTAAAAAAACAACAATCTGTCTACTCTTTCTATGTATAGGGGTTAATTGCGTTTTTTCTGAAGTTCCGGAGCAAATTAACTTCTCTTATATTTCTATTAACGAAGGATTGTCACAAAGCACCGTATTTTCTATCGATCAGGACCAAAGAGGTAATATGTGGTTCGCTACCTATGATGGAGTAAACAAGTATGACGGGTATTCATTTACAGTTTATCAGCACAATGAAGATGATCCGAACAGCATCGCTAATGACATTTCGCGAATCGTAAAGACTGACAGTCAGGGACGTGTCTGGATCGGTACGCGGGATGGTTTGTCATATTATGACGAAGAAAAAGACAAATTCAGAAATTTCTTCTACGAGAAAAAGGGCAAACGGCAACAAATCAATGGTATTGCAGAAATCTCACCGGAACAGTTGCTTATAAGCACACAGGAAGGACTGACCATGTTCGATATTAAAGAATCCAAGTTTGTAGACGATTCTTTTAGTACCGCTATGCACAAGCTTATAGCTTCAGCTCTTTACAGACAGGGGGATATTATCTATATCGGTACCCCGGTCGACGGGCTTTACAGCTATTCCATTCCTCAAAAGAAACTGGAAAAGATTACTCCGATAACGGAAACGAAACAGATTCAGGCCATTTTGCAGCAATCTCCTACCCGTATATGGGTAGCTACCGAAGGAGCCGGTCTGCTTCTGCTCAATCCGAAAACGAAAGAGGTCAAGGCTTATCATCATTCTTCTTCCAATCCTAAAAGTATCAGTTCCAATTATATCCGCTCTCTGGCACTGGATTCGCAAAATCGCTTATGGATAGGAACGTTCAATGATCTAAACATTTATCATGAAGGAAGCGATTCTTTCGTTTCCTACAGTAGCAGTCCGGTAGAAAACGGCAGTTTGTCACAACGTTCGGTTCGCAGTATCTTTATGGATTCGCAAGGAGGTATGTGGCTTGGAACCTATTTCGGGGGATTGAACTATTACCATCCTATCCGCAACAGATTCAAGAATATCCAGCGTATTCCCTATAAGAATTCTCTAAGCGATAACGTAGTCAGCTGCATTACGGAAGATAAGGATAAGAACTTATGGATAGGAACGAATGATGGTGGTTTGAATCTGTATAATACAAAGACACAACAGTTTACGCACTATATCTTACAGGAAGACGAACGGGAAATCGGTATTGGTTCCAACAATATCAAAGCCGTATATGTAGATGAACAAAAATCACTTGTATATATAGGGACACATGCCGGCGGACTGACTGTTCTCCATCGAAACAGTGGAAAAATGGAAAGTTTCAATCAGCTGAACAGCCAGTTGGTGAATGAGAATGTATATGCTATTCTTCCTGACAAAGGAGGGAATCTCTTATTGGGGACATTAAGTGCTCTGGTTAGTTTTAACCCGGAAAAAAAGAGTTTTACCACCATTGATAAGGAAAAGGACGGTACTCCATTTACTTCACAACGAATCACAATCCTGTTCAGAGATTCCCATAAACGGCTTTGGGTCGGGGGTGAGGAAGGTATATCTGTCTTTCAGCAGGAAGGAATCGAGATAGAAAAGGTGCCTATTCTGCCGGAATCATCTGTAACAAAGACGTTTACCAATTGCATTTACGAGGCTGCCAACGGTATCATTTGGGTAGGTACGCGTGAAGGTTTCTACTGTTTTAATGAAAAAGAGAAGAAAATCAAACGATATACAACAGCTAACGGTTTACCCAATAATGTGGTCTACGGTATCCTGGAAGATACTTTCGGGCGTCTCTGGGTAAGCACCAACCGTGGTATCTCCTGTTTCAATCCGGAGACAGAGAAGTTCCGCAATTTTACGGAATCCGACGGGTTGCAAAGTAATCAGTTTAATACTTCTTCATTCTGCCGCACCTCTAACGGACAAATGTACTTCGGAGGTATCAACGGTATCACAACTTTCCGCCCGGAACTCCTACTGGACAACCCTTACACTCCTCCGGTAGTTATCACTAAACTTCAACTGTTTAACAAAACAGTCCGTCCGGATGATGAAACCGGTATCTTGACTAAGAATATCAATGAAACAGAAAGTATCACCCTGAAATCATGGCAAACTGCTTTCACGATTGAATTTGTAGTATCCAATTATATTTCCGGACAACATAACACTTTCGCTTATAAACTGGAAGGATATGACAAAGAGTGGTATTATCTGACAGATAAACGTACTGTCTCCTACTCCAACCTACCACAAGGCACTTATCACTTTTTGGTAAAAGCTGCCAATAGTGACGGAAAATGGAATACTGTACCTACAATGTTGGAAATCATAGTTCTCCCTATCTGGTACAAGACCTGGTGGGCAATCATGATTTTCCTCGCCACTTTTATCGGGTTTATCACTTTCGTCTTCCGCTTCTTCTGGATGCGTAAGAGTATGGAAGCGGAACTGGAACTTGAACGCAGGGACAAGGAGCATCAAGAAGAAATCAACCAGATGAAGATGCGTTTCTTCATCAATATTTCGCACGAGCTTCGCACGCCATTAACTCTCATCTTAGCTCCTTTACAAGAAATAATCAATAAGATTAGTGATCGCTGGACTCGTAACCAACTGGAATATATCCAACGCAACGCCAATCGTCTGTTGCATCTTGTCAACCAGTTGATGGATTATCGCCGTGCCGAATTGGGAGTTTTCGAGCTGAAAGTAAAGAAAGAGAATGCGCATCAACTGATACAGGATAATTTCTTGTTCTACGATAAACTGGCACGCCACAAGAAGATTACTTATACTCTCCACTCCGAACTGGAAGAAAAAGAGGAACTTTTCGATCCGAATTATCTGGAACTGATCGTTAATAACCTGCTTTCAAATG
>OGNI01001204.1_pt1 | contig 14761 bp, 17 predicted proteins | sample 1573421 | NCBI WGS metagenome assembly OGNI01 (sample SAMEA2581928, study PRJEB24529) | metagenome | biome: Human gut stool | place: China | collected 2011
GTTTTCATTTTACGGAGGATTTTAGGTTGTTATTGTTCTCGGGTATAAATCCACTTATCAACCGTATTCTTACTTTTATACCATTGTACATGTTTGCTATCTCCACTTACCCATTTCAATAGATCCGGATAGGCATCACCAATAAAAGCATGTTCCACAGGGTATTTGAAATCATCCGGTATGCCATTTGCCTTTAGTATAGGTTCTATAATAGGAAAATAACGGTTGGCACGCTTTATGGTGAGCATTGTGGTAGAATGCATATAAGTAAACGACATCAGTTCACGGTCCATGCGCTCGCGGTGGTCGTAGCGTAACAAGTCTACTTCCTGCCCGGCAAAGGCAATCTTGGCGGGTACGGTAGGAGAGGTGACGCAGTAAGGTATTTCCGATTTAACCGACTGTCTTTCAGGATTCAGTACACTGCTGCCAAGGAGAAAAGGCAGTGAAGTGCCTATGCACAAGGCGGCAGTGACTGTGAGTATCATATATCCGGACTTTCTTTTCATCTTGGTTGTTTTTGCTTTTTGGGCGTGAAGATACGAAATCAATTCTTTATCGGCAACCGTTCCCACAGCCAACGTGGAATCATTCGCCAGAAGAATACCAATAGACGATAGCGTCCGTCAATTACTGTCACTCGTTTTTTGTGTTTCAACGCCCGGACGATATATTCCGCCACTTTATCGGCATGCATCAGCATCGGATACTTGCCGTTTCGCAGTAAATCCGTTGCTACGAACCCCGGACGGATGTCGGTGAAGCGGATGTTAAGATGCTGCATCCGTGCGAGTTGTGCCAAAGCATCGATGTATGTATTCTGAAACCGTTTGGTGGCGGAGTAGGCGGGTGCGACTCCCAATCCCTTGGTACCTGCTATGGAACTGATTACAGCGATATGTCCTTTTTTTGTCTTTTTGAAATAATCGAAAGCTGCGGTTACCATTCGGATAAAGCCTTCGACATTGGTACGTGCGGTATTCAGTTCTATTTCAGGTTCCAGGTTCCTGTTCTGATAACCTACGCCGGAGCTGAGGAAAAATAAATCCATGCCGCCTAATCGGTCTATCAGTTCTGTAAGGTGTAATACGGCATTTTCCTTTGTCACATCAAGATGCTGTATCTCTATCTGTTGGGGATTGGCTTGCTGCATGCTTCGCAGGACTTCTTCGCGTCTGCCGGCAATGCCTATGCGCCAGCCTTGTTGCACGAGTATTCCGGCTACTTCCTGTCCGATGCCTGAGGTGGCTCCTATGATGATAGCTTTTTTCATGGGAAGAGATTATCCGATAATGGTTGCTACGATTTTTCTTCCTCCGCCACGGTTGCGGAATTCACAAAGATAAATACCCTGCCAGATGCCCATATTCATCCGTCCATTGGTGATGGGGATGGTCAGTTCTGCTCCTACAATGGTAGATTTGGCATGCGCCGGCATATCGTCGTCACCCTCGCAGGTATGTTCGTAGTAAGGCTCACGCTCCTTGACAAGGTTGTTGAAGATAGCTTCCATATCTGTCTGTACATCCGGATCGGCGTTCTCGTTGATGGTTAGTGCGGCACTTGTGTGTTTGATAAACAAGTGCAATAGTCCGGTCGGAGGCAACTGTGGTAAGTTACGTACTATTTCTTCCGTAATCAGATGGAACCCGCGTCGATGGGGGGTAAGGGTAAATTCTTTCTGTATAATCATATTTTCTATTCTTTATTCCATTGGCCGTACTTGGCAAGGAAACACTACTGTGAACGTGCTACCTTTATTTACGGTGGAGGTTACTTCGATTGTTCCGTTCATATGTTCCATGATAGACCTGCAGATAGGCAAGCCCAATCCGGCTCCCTGAATGAAAGTATCAGCTTTTTCGAACCGTTCAAATATTATGCCGAGCTTTTCCTCAGGGATTCCGCGCCCTGTGTCGGAAACGCTTATTCTTGTTTCGGAAGGTGTCATCTCGTACGAAATTTCGACATAGCCCTGTACGGTATTTTTCAGTGCGTTCGATATGAGGTTGCTCAAAACCTGCTTGATGCGCATCGGATCTTGCTTTATCAGGTTGGGAGTTGCCGGGTAGCGTTTCTTGAGCGTTACGCCTTCAGGTACGTTGGGCTGGCATTCGGTGCAACTTTCATCTATCAGGTCGGAGAGGTTGCACCAGACCGGGGCCAACTCTATGTGTCCGGCTTCTATCTTCGATAAATCCAGTACATCGTTGATGATGTTCAGCAGCAATTCGTTGTTGTGGTTTATCAGGGAGATGTAATGGTTGCGTTCCTCAGCATCTTCTATATGGGGCAGGAGGCTGGAAAAGCCGATAATAGCATTCAGCGGTGTACGTATTTCGTGACTCATGTTGGCAAGAAAGGCCGATTTCAGGCGGTCTGACTCTTCGGCTTTTTCTTTGGCATCTGTCAGCATGGCTTCCGTGGCTTTGAGCCGGGTAATGTCGTAGTTGATACAGATTAGTTCGATACTGTTCCGTTCGGGAGCGTAGGTTTTCACTATCAGGTTGACATGTGTCCAAGTGTAGCTGCCGTCTTCTCTGAGAACACGTACTTCTTTATTGAACTTGTCTTCCATACCTTTTGCTGCATTGTTCAGGAAACCGAGCATGGCGCGCCGGTCTTCGGGATGGATATGTCTGTACACTCCGATGATTCGGGACAGAGGAGTTCCTTCTTGTTCGCCGATATTGATGTACCAGCTGTGTTGGGCATCTCCTTGCCGGGTGAGTAAGTCGTAGTGTGCGTATCCTACTTTGGCATAGTTACCTATCAGTTCGAAGAAACTTTCGAATTCCTGTATCTTGTTGTAGGCTACGGTGGTTTCGGTCTTATCGGCATTAATCAACAGGTAGTTGGCGGGGGTGTGGTTCTCGTCGTACAGCGTGGTTACTTTAGTTACGAGGTCTATTGTACCGGTCCTGGTTTGCGGATTGTAGTAAGAACCTACTTTCGAGAAGTCGTAGCGGAATGTGAAATCGGCGTCTTCATATTTTTTCAGTTTCTCTTTCATCTCTTTCGGGAAGATAGGGTTATCAAATATATTGATACCCAGCAAGTCTTCTTTTTGTTGCAGATGAAACACTTCCAATTCCTTATCGTTGAGGTCTGTCAATACTCCGTCTGTATTGTAGACTTCAATGCCTACCGGAAGATGCTTATAGATGTTGTGCAAGAGTTGTTCGCGTTGTCGCAACATCTGTGTGGCGGACGACATATAAGGACCGTCCTGTATTTCGGCTATGCCGTAAATCTTGGTCTTTCCGTTTTCATCGGTTTTTTGCATACAGATTTTGCTGCGGACCCATGTCGGTCCTTTGACGGTATCAAGCAGATAGACGGTTTCATTCGTCTGTTGTATGTTGTCGAAGGAACGGACGGTAGTATGCGGCTGTTCCTCTCTCAGTATGCGCTTGTTGAAATTTTCAAAACTGATACAACCGCCTTCTTCCAATCCTAACAGGCTGGCGATGGGACCGTAGTATATATAATCGGCATCTTGTATATCGGCTTTCCACCAGCCTATATTGGCGTTGTGCATTATTTCTGACAGCAGGTTGTAATCCTTTTCAGCGTCCATACATGGATGTTTAGGGTTGTTTATATTATATGCGCATACAAAAATAGATATAATTCGCAGAAATGGAAAGAAATAGGGAGCGGATGTTTTATTAAAAGCGGTACAATAATGATTTTGTTGAACTTATCTTTGTCTTGGCCTGTGAAACCGTGATGCTAGTTATTGATAAGAGAGCGTGAATTTGCATGCTATTTTGAAGAATGATACGGGTAATAATGAGAGTAATTACCGTAACAACAACCGGAAAAATATGGCTTTTTAATGATTCGCTTGTAATTTATTCGGAGATAAGCGGTATCTTTGTTACCGTTTACAACGCATTTACCCAACAAAACAAAAAATATATGGAAAAAGTTATTATCAATTCGTACGAGGATTTTGAAAAGCTGGTAGGCCAGCAAATCGGTGTTTCGGAGTATGTGGAACTTACGCAGGAACGCATCAATCTCTTTGCCGACGCAACGCTGGACCATCAGTGGATTCACATTGACACAGAACGCGCCAAGACCGAAAGTCCTTTTAAGAGTACCATTGCACACGGTTATCTCACCCTCTCCATGTTGCCTCATCTGTGGAATCAGATTATCGAGGTAAATAACCTGAAGATGATGATTAACTACGGAATGGATAAGATGAAGTTCGGTCAGGCTGTACTTTCCGGACAGAGCATCCGTCTGGTGGCTTCTCTGCATTCGTTGGCAAACCTGCGCGGTGTGGCAAAGGCGGAAATAAAGTTTGCCATTGAGATTCAGGGCGAGAAGAAGAAAGCGCTTGAAGGTATTGCTGTATTTTTATATTATTTCAACTGATTATGCGCAAAATGGTGTGCCCCCAATGCAAGGTGGGGGCATTTTATGTCTTGAACGGGCAGGGAGAGCGTTTGCCCGTATATGTGTCGGACAAAGGCGAGGTCGTACCGAAAGATCCGGCAGCTTCTTTAGAAGGGTATGACCTGGAAGAGGTTTACTGCTTATGCTGTTCCTGGCACGGGACTCCGAAACGTCTGGTGAAATATTGATATATACGCTCTTTCCATAAATGCCTGCACGCTGCGGCCGGATGATAGAGCAGCATGCGCGGTCCGGCATATCGCATGACTTCCTGCATCCGCTTCTTCATCTCCGGCTTGTAGCAATGTACGGGGCATAGTCTGCAAGTTGTTTTATTCTCTCCGAACGGGCAGCGCGACAGGCGCGTTCGTGCGTACTCCAGCAATTCGAGACATTGCGGGCAGAGTTCCTTGTTGCCTTCTTTCCTGCGGCAATAGAGGCGGATCATCTGTTCTACGGTGCGTTGTTCTTGGGCAATGTGTGATTGGCAGGTCTTATTCATCCATATTGTGTTTCAGGTAAACCATATCTTTCAGTTGTTTGCCCGCTTCATAAATGGGATGGTCGTAGTTATCCGTAAAGAAGTCCGGGATGCGGTGGGAATAGGTAAATCCGCAGTTCTCGTAAAAAGGAATCGCCAATGGGCTGTCTCCGGTTCCTACGAGCATTGTCCGGCATCTGCCTGCATAATGCCCGAAAAGATACTGTATCAGTTTCTTCCCGTATCCCCGACGTTGGAATTGCGGATAAACGGCAATGTTCTTTATCTCAAAAACATCTTCTGCTTCGCGGGTGACGACACAGGATGCTCTGATACTGCCGTCCTCGGACAACACGAACATTTCACCGCGTTCCAGATAACGGTCTATCATGGTTTCTTGTTCATCGGCCAAAAGCAGCAGGTCGAGGTATTGTTTCTTATTATGGAGCACAGGCTGTATACTTATCATTTCATTGCTGTTTGAACGGGTTTGTATGGCAAAGATAATCCTTATGGGTATAGAACCAAACAAAACACCAGGAAATATTGTTGATTTCCAACATGGAATAGATTAATGGTTATGGATAAAATGAAGTCTTTGTTCTTTTTTTTGACGCTTTGGACATTTTTGCCACTTTTTGCAGGCTATGCTCCTGATAATGTGCAAACTGCCCTGACGAAAATGTATCCTTCCGCCAAAGGGATAGCCTGGTCGCAGGACGAGGAGTATTACGTTGCGGATTTTATGATGAACGGATTTGATACCAAGGTCTGGTTCAATACGGATGCAGAGTGGGTAATGAAGCAAACGGACTGGGAAACTCTGGATGAGGTGCCTGCCGCTGTATTCAACGCTTTTGCAGCCAGTCAGTTTTCGGACGGGGTGGTACAGAATGTTGTTTGGGTACAATTTCCCAAATGGCAACCTATTGTAGCCATACAGGTGGGCAGGCTGAACGTGCAGATAAAATATCAGATATTGTTTACTCCGAACGGTGAAGTTCTCCGCCAGCAGAATATCACTTACGCTTACAATACGCTTGGGGCAAATACTTTCCTGTAATCAGACGTGAGATGCCCGGCTGTCGGGTAGGCATCTCATTGCTGTCGCTTGGTATAAAAAACAAGGCTGTGTATTTTTTATACTCTCTGTTTACGCTATCTTTGCCGCAAAGAAAGACTTTATCTTATGAATCGGACTACTTTTCTGCAAGATGTTTACAGTGTTGTTGCCGCTATTCCTGAAGGATGCGTTGTAACCTACGGGCAGATTGCCAGTTTGGTAGGCAGGTCTCAGTGCTCGCGTATGGTGGGGCAGGCTATGCACAACGTACCGGAGGAATTGCATTTGCCTTGTCATAGGGTTGTAAACAGCCGGGGCAGATTAGTGCCGGGTTGGACGGAGCAAAGAGTATTGTTGGAGAATGAAGGTGTCCGGTTTAAGACAAACGGCTTTGTAGATATGAAAAAGTCTCAATGGGAATTTATGAAAGAACAATAAACTAACGAATAATAATCGAAATATGAAATTTATAGGTGCACATGTATCTGCCGGCGGCGGTGTGGAGCTGGCTCCCGTCAATGCCCATGGAATAGGAGCGAATGCTTTTGCCCTGTTTACCAAAAATCAGCGTCAGTGGGTGGCGAAGCCCCTGACGCAGGAAAGTATTGCCTTGTTTAAGGAGAATTGCAGGAAATATGCTTTGGAGGCACGTTATATTCTTCCACACGACAGTTATCTGATAAATCTGGGACATCCCGAAGAAGAAGGGTTGGAGAAGAGCCGTGCGGCTTTTCTGGATGAGATGCGACGTTGTGAGGAGCTGGGGCTGGAACTGCTGAATTTCCATCCGGGCAGCCATTTAAATAAGATTTCGGTTGAGGCTTGCCTGGACAGGGTTGCCGAATCAATTAATATTACCTTAGGCAAGACGCAAGGCGTAACGGCGGTCATTGAAAATACGGCAGGACAGGGCAGCAATGTAGGCAATGAGTTTTGGCAACTGAAACATATCATCGACCGTGTGGAAGACAAGTCGCGCGTAGGTGTCTGCCTTGATACGTGCCATACGTATACGGCGGGTTATGATATCGTAAATGAATACGATAAGGTTTTCGACGAATTCGATAAGACCGTTGGCTTCGGTTTTCTGCGCGCCATACACTTGAACGATTCGAAAAAAGCGTTGGGTAGCCGTGTAGACCGTCACGACAGTATCGGCGAGGGACTAATTGGAAAAGCATTCTTTGAAAGATTAATGCAAGATTCAAGATTTGATAATATACCTTTGGTACTCGAAACTCCTGATGAAAGTAAGTGGGCAGAGGAAATAGCCTGGTTAAGAAGTGTTGAGTAAAAGACAGATAACAAAAGACATTGGCTTTCGTGGATGTTATTAATTGTATCCACGAAAGTCCGCGTTATTTGTGCCCGAATTATACGATAATGAAGTTTATTCGTTTCTCGTGATGCGTTTGCTGTCTGCTACCTGCATTATTGGTTGACCTTAACGTCCTTCCACTCAAAATTAGAGATAATCTCTTTGTCGCATTGGGCATTCTTTGCCTTGATATTCAAATTCTCGAAAGTGAAATCCTTCAATTCGTATTGGTCGGACTTTCTGACGTTGAAGAATATGTCGCAGCTCAGGCTGATATTGCGCAGCGTCACGTTGTTGGCACGTGAGAGGGGGATGTCCTTGCGGCCTTTGAGGTCGAAGAACTGTGTCCACGGTTTGATGAGCAGCATGCTCTTGGCATCGCCTGTGATGTCTTCCACCAGGATATATTCGTAGTGTTGCGGCGTATCGGGACGCATCTTCAGCCACAACAGGCGCGTGGCATTGCTGATTTTGCAGCGGCGGAGAATGATGTTGCGGTTGTGTATCGACTCGCTGCCGCATGTCAGACCGCTGTGGCAGAAGCCGTACGTGCAGTCTTCTATGATAATGTTGGTGTTGCTGCCGTTATTAGGGTCCTTATCCGCCCACGGGCCTTTGCCGCCTTTCAGTGCCACGGCATCGTCGTTGACGGACATATAGCAGTTTTTCACCAGTACATTGCTGCAGACGTCAATATCGATCGCATCGCTGCTCGGTGCTTTCACCGGGGCGGCAGGAGCGAAAATATGGAGATTCAGCAGCTTTATGTTATTGCAACGGTAGATATGCGTAGTCCAGAACGGAGAGTTCATAAGGCGTACTCCGGAGATTTGCACATCGTTACTGTTGGAGATGTAAACCAGGCGGGGGCGCAACTCGTCCATATTGGTACATTTCGGGATAACCTGCCGGCGCAGCCAGAAAGATTTCCAGTACCTGTGCCCGTTGCCGTTGATTGTGCCTTTGCCGGAAATGGTAAATCCGTTAACCTTGTCGGCATTTACCAGTGCGGCGAAGTATTTCAGGCTTTGTCCTTCTATGCGGGTGTTGACAATGGCGAAGTTGCTGATGTCGTCACTTCCTTTCAGCACTGCACCTTCTTCCATGTATAGATGCGTTTTCGGCTTGAAGAAGATGGAGCCGCTGAGGAATGTTCCTTTGGGGATGATGATAACGCCGCCGCCATTCTCGGCTGCCCGGTCGATGACGGCCTGTATTTTCTCCGTTTGCAGGATTGTGCTGTCGTTTGCCACACCGTAATCGGTAATGGTATACTTCTTGCCCAGTGTGTCGATGTTTACGATTTCGTTCTGTCTGAACCAGTCGGGAATAGGCGTGCCGTCGGGGAATTTCTCTTGCCCGGACATTTGCAGGCTGATAAATGCCGTAAATAGGAATGCAATGATTTTCATGGTTTCCGATAAATTTAAAATCTACTTATGAATTATGTTGCAAACATAGGAAACTTAGTGCAATGCCGGACGAAAGACGTTGATTTAAATTCTGTGTAAAATGACTTTTCAGCCTGCTTTGAACACGCATTCCACACGGTTGCCGTCGGGGTCGAGCACTACGCTTTCAAAATATCCGTCTCCCGATGTACGGGGTTCTCCGCTGATGGTATATCCGGCACTTCGCAGCTTTTCCGTCAGTTCGAGAACCTCTTCTTTGCTGTCGAGTGCAAAGGCGAAGTGGGTCAAACCGAGCCTGTTTTCCCCGATGGGAGTATTCTGTACATCGGTACGGCTCATCAGCTCCAGGTCGGCTCCGCAGTCGAAGCGGATAAAGTAGGATTCAAACCCTTTTTGAGGGTTGACGTATTTCTCATTGCTTGTACCTTTGAAGTAACGGATATAGAATTTTTTCATTTCTTCCAGACGGAAAGTCCAGATGGCGATGTGATGTATTCTCATAAGTCAATCTGTTTTTGTTTTATGCAATGCGTGTTCATCTACGGCTTCCATTGCAGGTGTAAAATGGGAAAAGGATTCCCCGAAGGGTCGGTTTCATCTCTTCCGATGAGTTGGAAGCCCATGTGCAGATAGAACCGGTGAGCTTTTTCGTTTTGCTCATTGACGTCCACCTTATAGATATGTTTTTCGTGGAGTGCGTATTGCATCAACTGCTTGCCATATCCTTTTCCCTGTTCATCGGGATGTACAAAGAGCATTTCAATGAGTTCGTCGCTCAGCCCCATAAAGGCAGCGATTTTTCCTTCCCGGTTACGGATGATGTAAAGCTCTACGGCCTGGAAATATTGGTTTCGTACCAATGGCTTGTAGAATTGTATGTTCTCTTCTGTCAGGAAATGGTGGGTACTACGAACGGAGGCTTCCCATACGGTGAGCAGTTCGTCATAATCTTGCGGGGTGGGTCGAAGGATTTTCATCGGATACTTGTTTTGGGGTTATTAATAGTGATTACTGTTGGTATAAACGTCGGTTGCCGGTTATAATCGGTTACTTCATAGGTTAGAAGTCTGCTTTTTGAGTGATGCTTATTCTCTTTCCGGTCACCGGATGTGTAAACTCCAGCATTTCGGCGTGCAGATACAGGCGTTCGGCTTTCCGTCCATAGAGCTCGTCGCCTACGATGGGGCAGTGCAGTCCGAGCGGGTGGGCGGCATGCACCCGAAGCTGGTGGGTGCGTCCGGTGCGGGGATAAAAGGCGATACGGGTACGGTTGTCCTTGCGTTCCAGTACTTCAAAGTCTGTTACAGCAGGCTTGCCATATCCGGTATGCACCATTTGCCGGGGGCGGTCGAGCGGGTTCGGGCATAATGGCAGTTCAACCGTTCCCGCATCTTGAGAAACGCTGCCTTGAAGCAACGCAATATAGCGTTTGCCTACACTGCGGTTTTTAAACTGCGCTTGCAGGTTTTGGTGGACCTGCTTGGTTTTTGCAACCACCAGCAGTCCCGATGTAGCCATATCCAGGCGGTGTACAATCAACGGACCGTCCGCATCGGGATACCGCTCGCGCATCATGCTGTAAACGGAAACCACATCTTCTTTGCCGGGTACGGACAACATCCCTGCCGGTTTATTAACCACCGCCAGCCATTCGTCTTCGTAGATAATGTCCAATGTTTTCTTGCCGGACTGCAACTCTTTCAGAATCGGGTTCTCGTCTACTTCAAGACCTTGCAGCATATGTCCCAATATAGGCTCGCACTTGCCTTTGCAGGCGGGATAGTAATGTCCGTGATGCCGTATTTCCGTTTTGGGGGATTCTCCCCACCAGAATTCTGCCATTGCAACAGGCTTCCACCCGTGCAGATAGGCTTGTTGCAACAGCTTGGGTGCGGCGCACTCACCGGCTCCCGCAGGCGGGGTTTTGTGTACGGTCTGCCCGAAGATGTCGCAAAGCGTCTTGACTTCTCCCCGATAATTCAGCATTTTGAATTGTTCGAACAGTTTTTGCTGCAAGGCGGCAGAACGTTGCTTACGTTCGCTTTTCAATGCCTGTATGCCGGCCTCATAATCGGAAACCGTTTGCTGTAAGGGAGCAATCCGCTCTTTCCAGGCACGTTCCATGCGTTTGTATTCGGCTTTTTGGAACTGACTTTCGCGTATCAGGGCGCTCTCTTCCTCAGGCGTCATTGGAGCACCGTTGGGTAAAGCCGCTTCGCGTCTTCGCTCTTCCCGTTTCTCTTTGGCGCGTTTCATCTGCCGTTTGGCTTCTTCCAGCGTTTCTTGGGCAGTTTGCCGCAGGGCAGCCAGTTGTTGTACCTGTCGTTTGTATTCTTCGTCCTCTTCCAACAGTCCGATGCGCGTGTTGATTTGCGAAATCTGTTCTTCCTCTATCTTGAAGAACCCTTGCGGCTGCAACAGGTCGTAGACCGGCGGTACGAAAAACGGATGCACATTACTGCCCGCCAGTATGCCGGAGAATGCTGCCAGGTATCCTGTTTCACCCTCTTGAGTCCTTACAACCAGAACACCGAACATCTTGCCCTGAGCCAACTCTTCTTTCCACGCTTCCTGCAAACCGAGATAGGCTTGCACCTCTTTCGCTGCTGCCACGCAGAGCGGATGAGGTGTATAGCAAAAAGGGAAAGTAAATCTTTCCGGCAATGGTATGTCTGCTACGGGAGTATGGAAATGGTGCAACATGGCGAGAGGGGTTAATCGTCAATCAAATTATCATTGTCCGTATTGATAATGTAGGGAATGTTGTCATTCTCCTCGTCCGGAACGGACAGGACATCTTCCGCATCCTTCTGTTGCGGCAAGGGATGCGGATACGCTGATTTCTTTTTCTTCTTTCCGTATTTGCGTTCCCTCTCCCAGGCAGCTTTGCGCGCCTGATACTGTTCGTATTGGTTTTCCAGATAGTTGTCGGCCATAATCTGTTGTTTATAAAGTATTCAACTTTTGCTTTCCAAATACAGAGAATCAGGGTATGCTCTGTATTATTTTCTTCATGCTGTTAAATTTTCTACGTCTCTGTGTTCAGTCTGTATAGACTCCGAAAATTTGTTTATCGCTCGGTGGGAAGTGAGAACTCCTGCCAGTCGTATTGTTGCCCGTTTCCGTCGGCTACAGCCACCCGTATGGTGACATTTCCCGTCTTTATCCGCTCGCCTGCGCTGATGGTGGCGGTGTATTTCACGCCATTGTGAGGGGCGATTTGCTCCACCATTACAGGTGGTGAAATGTAGATGCGCTTCATGCCTGTGGTTTCGGTAACCATCGGTACCACATTATATATAGTCTGTTCACCTTCGTTCATGATTTCGAAAATTACTTTGCTTTTCTCACCCGAACTGATTACGTGGTCACGGCTGTCGTCTATGAAACGGATGTTGCGTATCCTTAGGTTATCGAAGACGCTTGGAGCGGGATACGTTTCGTGCTGCGGCTTGTAGGGCTCCGTTCTTTCTATCCGGTAACCGTATGCCTCTTGTTTGGGGGCAGACACAGCATTTCCAATGGCTGCTCCGGCAATGGTTCCGATAATTGTACCGATGGCCGAACCCCGGTAACCGCCCCGCCAGCCGCCATTATTGTCGCCTATCAGACCGCCGATGGCACCGCCGACATTTCCGCCGATGGCTGCACCTGCAAATATTGCACCGGGATCGCCCGATGCCGTTTGGCTTGTGCCGCAACCCGACAGGATGAGCAACGAAGCGGTTAGCACTCCAATCTGTCTCTTCATATCGTTAAGCTTTGGTTAGTTGTACAAACTTACATAAAAATTGAGATTTATAAGCGCGTCTAATAAAAATAAAGACCACTCCCTGCTGTTATTCCACCGACTTTCGTTATTTTAAAGTTGTAATACAAAAAAACTATATCTTATGGACAGAGTTTGTGGTCTTGATGTGCATAAAGATAGTGTCTTTATGTGTATTCTCACAGCAAACGGTGAGAAAATTGAAGATGTGTTTGGAACTTTAACACCGGAACTGGATCGCCTTCGTGACACTTTAGTCTCTCATGGTGTTGGTAAAGTTGCAATGGAAAGCACCAGTATTTATTGGGTTCCTATTTGGCGCATTTTGGAATGCGATTTTGATGTTAAATTGGTTAACCCTTATTTCATCCGTCAACTCCCTGGTCGTAAAACTGATATTAAAGATGCCCAATGGATTGCGACTGTTCTTCAGAAAGAGCTAATTAAGGGAAGTTATATTCCTGATTCAAAAATACAGGAATTACGTCAGTACAGTCGTCGTATCTTCCATTTGACTCGTCGCAAACAGCAAGCTGAATCTGCTATCGATCTAACGTTGCAACGTTGCAATATTCGTTTGAGTAATTATGTTTCTGATATTGGTTGTAAATCCATGCGTAAGGTGGTCAATGCATTAATCTGTGGTGAAACTGATTCTGAAGTATTAGCTCTGTTGGTTCACAAGCGTATTCGTAATAAACATTGTCATGAGGTTATTAAGTCGTCTTTGACTGGTATTGTATCTTCATCAGACAGAGACATGCTTAAAATGAGTTTGGAAGAAGTGGAACTTTATGATCGTCAGCTTCTTGAGTGTAAAGAGAAAATGCGAATAATTTGCGAGGGACATTATGCCGAGGAACTGGAAATCCTTCAAACAGCTCCTGGGATAAAAGAGGAAAGCGCTATGAGAATCATAGCAGAAATCGGTGTTGACATGAAAGCCTTTCTAACAGCATCAGCTTTAGTTGGCTGGGCTGGATTAAGACCGCGAAATGATCAAAGTGCAGGAAAGATCAAAGGAAGAAAGACTTTACATGGAAACAAGTATTTACGTGTTATGCTTACACAATGTGCATGGGGAGCCTGCAGGACTCAAACATCTAAATTTTATAGCAGATATCATACCTTGAAAAAGAGAATGAATCACAACAAGGCTTTAATGGCAAATGCTCGAAAGCTACTCGTTGTTATTTGGAATTTATTAGCTAAAAAGCAACCTTATATGCCATTTGTGAATTAATGGTTGCTTCTTAATGAGCGTTCCAAGACCCTTATATTTGTGGTGGAGTAAACCCCGTTTTTGCAAACTGGTATACAGGCACGCTCTGGCAAGGAATTGCGTCTGAGACAAACAAGCTCGAAGAGGAAATTATTTATCACTCTCTGCATAGACAAAATGTAGGGACAGCTACAAAGTGATCTTATTTTAACGGGAGTTCGAAATAAGGTTAGTGTAACTTTTATTACACAGAAAATAATAAGAAAAAAGGGACCCTTATACAGACTCCCTCCCAAAGATCATACATTTCATAGTCAAGACTGTGGCAATGTTATCTCTTTGTGTTTTTCATAGTTAAAATCTTTTCGTCAAAGGACAGGTTTATTTTTCTTTAATACAAACTTTTTGTTATATTTTTACACATACATGTTATTAAACATGGCTTGACTGTTATTCTGAGGAAGGTTATGGTACTTATTTCGAACTCACGTTTGTTTATTTATAGAGGAAATATAGAAATAATTGAACCTACTTTTCCCTTGATGGAAAAGTAGGCAAAAGATCAAGGCTACACCTGCTTCGCTACTTCGCATCCTCCGTTCGCTGTCGTCTGTGAACTCGCTTCGCTCAAACAGCACAGCCTCCGGGCGCTCTCTACGGATGCTTCGTTTAACGCTCATCAGCTGAGGCCTTTCATAGAACGCTTTGCGTTCTCCTGGGATGGCCGATACCGACTGTTGAAAAAGAAAGGATCTGTTATTATTATATAGGTGTCGGTATCGGCCATCCTAAGAGGAAGCATAGCTTCCTTGGAAAGGCCTAAGCGGGTGAACGTCCGCGTAGGTGAAAGACGGAACGGTTAAGAAAATCCGTTGTTTGAGCGTAGCGAGTTTCGGATTTTCGAGTGGAGTCTTTCACCGGAGCAGTGAAGCCGGTTGAGCCTTGAACTTTTGGTTACTTTTCTTTCAAGAGAAAAGTAACACACAAACTAAAAAAAGAATAAAAATGAAACAATATTGCTTTTACCAGAATTACAGGGAGGTTCGCCTCCTTGTAATTCATTGCAGCGCAACACGCTACGACCGG
>OGNI01001207.1_pt1 | contig 14731 bp, 14 predicted proteins | sample 1573421 | NCBI WGS metagenome assembly OGNI01 (sample SAMEA2581928, study PRJEB24529) | metagenome | biome: Human gut stool | place: China | collected 2011
CTCTTTCCCTACACGACGCTCTTCCGATCTGGGGACGAAGTAGAAGTCGACTTTGATACCGGAGTGATCACGGATGTGACAAAGGGTACCTCATATCGGGGCCAGGCGTTCCCGCCGTTCATGCAGAAAATTATTGACTGTGAGGGACTGGTCAACTATATTAACCAGAAATAAAATGAAAATCAATGAATAAGAAAATCCGTCAAAGACTGGGACTGCATTTCTATGCAGTGGGGCTTTGGCGGATTTTTTTGTTTTGTCGTAATAAAGAAAATGTGTATCATTTTGTGCATGAAATGATCAATTAAGTCTATATGTTTCTATAAAATTTTCAAATATAATAGGAATCATCCTGCATGGTTTTCGAATCTGTTTGTTTCAGTTTACGGTATTGCAGGGGTGACATACCTGTATTCTTTCGGAAAATCTGCGAAAAATACGACTGTGATGAAAAACCTGTGCTGGATGCAACTTCTGCAATCGAGCGACTGGAGCTGAGCAATAGTTCTTTGCTTGCAGCGAGTCTGGTTTCCATCAGGTAATTGATGGGGGATGTTCCAACATACTCCGTAAAAGAATGTGATAAATAAAATTTGTTGATATGGGTGATTTCAGCGAGCAGATCTAAAGTAATATTTTTTGCATAATTAGCATCAATATATTTTTTCGCAACAAAACATTCCTTTGATATTTGCAAAGTGGTATCAGATATGACAGAAAGATGCTGTTCGCGTGTAATATAAACAAGCAAAACCTGTAGGAGACCATGACAGATTGCTTCAAAACCTGGCTTTCTTGCATTAAATTCTTTTATCATAATCTGGGAAAAATTAATAAAGTGTGTTTTGGCGGAACCATAATTATAGTAGCTGTATCCTTTTGGGTTAGCAGCGTTTTGGGAATTAAAATAGAAAGCGAGCCCTTCTACACCAAATACAATATAGGTCATAGGATCGTTTGACATCGTTTTTTCCGTATGTTCAATATGTGGATTTATGATTATCAGATCGTCTGCACATACAGAAACCGTATCATTTTCAATGTAAAATACACCTTTTCCACTGATAACATAGAAAAGTTCAGAAAACTGATGGGTGTGAGGGTGGCTTTGCCAATCCCCTTCGTATTTAGAAATAGAAATATAACGAAGTTTAAAATCCGGATCGGGTACTCCTTTGTACTCAAAATTAATTAATTCATTACTCATTTGTATTATCTTCCTGTTGTATCAAATTTTATATCTTATAGATTAAAACCGCAATATTACTAAAATAATGTTGTGAAACTGATGAATAAAATAGCAATTAAATAGGGTTTCTTATTGCAAGTATACAGTAATTTATGATAAATGCAAATATTTTATTGAGTATAAAGCAAGATATATAAAAATTAGAGCAACATAAAAATTGATGCAGTTGATGCAGACAGATATACTTAAAAACATCAGGTGATGAGACAAGAAAGGAGAAGACAGGAATGACAAAACAAACAGGCAGACTGACATTGCCGACCGATGCAGACATTGTCGAGGAAACCATACGATTGAAAAATCTTCTTGGAGCAGATGCATTGCGTGACTGTGACGGAACGGAGATGCCGGATGCGTTATTGAATGAGCCGGTAAAGAAATATGCAACGTATTATACGACCAGAAAGGATAATGCCTGGGCCGAGCAAAATCCGGAAGAGATTCAACAGGAATACCTGATCAGCAATCGTGTAACTGCAAGAAGTGAAAAACTATGTATAAGATTGATGGAAGGATTTCATACACAGCAGTTAAAAGTCAATACGTTGGATGATCCCAAAAGATGGTGGGAAGTAATTGATCGCACAACGGGTGAAGTGGTTTCTGTCGATGACTGGGAATTTAAAAAAGAACGGGAAGAAGTTGAAATAAAAACCATTCCTTATCATGAATATACGGTAAGTTTTCTGGCGTTTTTAATATGGGATCCTGTACATATGTATAACTTTATTACAAATGATTGGAAAGATACACCACATCAACTGACATATGATGTGCGGCAGCCGAAAACCCAGAAGTACGTAAAAGAAAAATTAAAACGCTGGTGTGAAGAAAACCCGCAGATCGACGTGGTAAGATTTACGACTTTTTTTCACCAGTTTACACTTACCTTTGATGATAAAAAACGTGAAAAATTTGTAGAATGGTTTGGATATAGTGCAAGTGTAAGTCCATACATATTAGAGAAATTTGAAAAGTGGGCAGGGTATAAATTCAGACCGGAATTTATTGTGGATCAGGGATATCACAACAGCATGTTCCGTGTGCCAAGTCGTGAGTTTAAGGATTTTATTGAATTCCAGCAGCAGGAAGTTTGTGCGCTTGCCAAGGAACTTGTAGATATTGTTCATTCCTATGGAAAAGAAGCGATGATGTTTTTGGGAGATCATTGGATAGGGACGGAACCATACGGAAAATATTTTGCAGAAATTGGTCTGGATGCAGTAGTTGGTTCTGTTGGCAGTGGTGTGACACTCCGTATGATTTCAGATATAAAAGGGGTTAAATATACAGAAGGAAGGCTTTTGCCATATTTTTTCCCCGACGTGTTTGGAGAAGGCGGAGATCCCATAGGGGAGGCAAAGGACAACTGGATGAAAGCGAGAAGGGCAATTTTACGTTCTCCGCTTGACCGCATCGGATATGGCGGATATTTAAAATTGGCCAGTGAATGGCCGGGATTTATAGAAGAGATTCAAAGTGTTGTCGGGGAATTCAGACAGATACATGAAAATATGAACGGGACGAAATCTTATGTTGCACCATTTAAAGTAGCAGTTTTAAACTGTTGGGGAGGTTTGCGGAAATGGATGTCAAACCAGGTGCATCATGCAATATGGCACAGAGAAACTTATTCTGCAGAGGGAGTGCTGGAATGTCTGAGTGGAATGCCGTTTGATGTAGAATTTATCTCTTTTGATGATGTGAAAAAAGGAATCCCAAAAGATATCAGGGTGATCATCAATGTTGGAGATGCATATACGTCATTCAGTGGAGCTGAAAATTGGATTGATGAAGCAGTTGTAACAACGTTAAGACAGTTTGTGGATGAAGGTGGTGGATTTATCGGAGTAGGAGAACCGACAGCATATCAGCATCAGGGAAGATTTTTCCAGCTGGCGGATGTGCTTGGTGTAGATCGTGAGATGGGTTTTTCACTAAGTACAGATAAATATAACGAGAAAAATCCGCAGCATTTTATCTTGGAAGATATTGAAGGGGATATTGATTTCGGAGAAGGTACGACCCGCATTTATGCGCAGGGAGATCATTATCAGATTCTTGCAATGGATGGAGAATACAGCCAGCTGGTTGTTAATCAATACGGAAAAGGTCACGGTGTTTACTTTGCAGGACTGCCGTATTCCCCTCAGAACTGCCGTATTCTGCTTCGTGCAATCTATTATGCAGCGGGAATGGAACAGGAGATGAAACGATATTACGTAACAAATGTAGATACTGAGGTCACTGTTTTTCAGAAAACGCAAAAAATAGCTGTCATAAATAATTCAGGAAAAGAATGTCAGACAGATCTGTATATCAATGGCGATTTTATCGTAAGGTTGACACTAGAACCAGGAGAAATGCGGTGGTTGAATGAGACAATGTAACTATTGATAATTTATGAGTGGTATCATACCGTCATATTTTATAAAATAAAAAAATAATAATTTTTGCAGGGAGGTATTTTTTATGAAGAAAAAAGCATTGGGATTCATGTTGGCAGCAACTATGACAGTATCTGTGCTTGCCGGATGTGGTGGGAACCAAAATGAAGGAAACACGAACGAAAAAGAAAATGTTACGAACAGTAATGAGGATACGCAGAGTGTTTCCGCAGAAACAAATGAAAATGGAGATGAAACACTTACGGTATGGTGCTGGGATCCCACTTTTAATATTTATGCCATGGAACAGGCAGAAAAGATTTATCAGAAAGACCATCCAGATTTTAAACTGGATATTCAGGAAAATATTTATAATGATATTGAGACAAAGCTGATTACAGCTGCAACGTCAGGAGATTACAGTACTTTACCGGATATTTTTCTGATGCAGGATTATTCATTCCATAAAAATATTGCCAATTTTCCTGGAATTTTTACAGAATTAACAGATTCCGGAATTGATTTTTCACAGTTTACAGAGGGAAAACTTGCAGATTCCACGGCAGAGGGAAAAAATTATGGACTTCCTTTTGATAATGGTGCAACGATTATGGCAATTCGTTCGGATATGGTAGAGGCGGCAGGTCTTACGGTTGACGATTTTAAGGATACTACATGGTCACAGTTTGAGGAACTTGCAAAAAAAGTAGTAGAGGCGAATGGAGTGCCAATGATCGCTTCCTCCGGGGGATCCGAATTACTTATGGAAATGCTGCAGTCGGCAGGAGCCTCACCAATTGTTGACGGAAAGGTTCATATTGCAGACAATGAAGCGTTAAAAAAGACAATGGAAGTTTATAAAAAATTAGTTGATGAGGGTATTATTGCCGAGTATACGGACTGGGATCAGTATATTGCCTCTATGAATGACGGAAAAACAGCAGGAGTGATCAATGGATGCTGGATCATGTCATCCATTCAGGCGGCAGAGGATCAGTCAGGAAAATGGGCAATTGTAAACATGCCAAAACTGGATGGAGTTGATGGAGCCACAAATTATGCAAATTGTGGTGGTGCAAGCTGGGCAGTATCTTCTAACTGTAAGAATACAGAACTTGCATTTGATTTCTTAAAATCTACATTTGGAAGCAGTGTGGAATTATATGATGATCTGTTGCCGAATGCAGGTGCGATTGCAAGCTACATTCCGGCTGCACAGTCTGATGTATATAATCAGGCATCAGATTTTTATGGTGGACAGGCAGTATATAAAGATATCGTTGGATATGCAGGTTCGGTTCCAGCATTTGACTGTGGTGCATACTATTCGGACATAAGAAGTGCATTGACAGATGCAATCACAAATGTTGTTCAGAATAATGCTGATATTGACGGTGAAATGAATAATGCACAGGAAACATTAGAATTTAATATTGAAAATTAAATATGTAAAGTGGTTTGTACCGGGAACAAATTTTATGTTCCCGGTATTACATTAGGAGAAAATATATGGAGAAAAAAAGAAAATTAAGTCTGGAAAGAAAACATAACCTCACTGGTTGGGCGTTTTTGCTTCCGGCAGCTATATTGATTTTTGTATTTTGTTTTTATCCCATGATACAGGCGCTTATGCTGTCATTTAAGAATGGTATGGGAGATTCTGTAAGGTGGGTTGGCTTTGCAAACTATGTCAGGATACTGAAGGACAAAACATTTTTGCAGTGCCTTTTCAATACAGTATTTTATTTTATCATACAGGTTCCAGTCATGTTGATCATTGCCCTTGTTCTTGCTCAATTACTGAACAATCCGAATATAAAGGGAAAAGGAATCTATCGAACTATGATTTTCCTGCCATGTGCAACATCACTGGTATCGTATTCTATGATTTTTAAGTCACTGTTTGCGCAGGATGGTCTGGTCAATCACGTTATTTCTGCGATTGGACTTCCGACCGTAGACTGGTTTCAGAATGCATGGGCTGCAAGATTTGTAATTATAATCGCGTTGGTCTGGAGATGGACCGGTTACAATATGGTGTTTTATCTTGCAGGGCTGCAGAATATTGATTATTCCGTCTATGAGGCGAGTCGTATTGATGGGGCATCACCGTTTCAACAGTTTACAAAGATCACCATTCCACTGTTAAAGCCTACCATATTACTGACGGCTATTATGTCAACGTCTGGAACACTGCAGTTGTTTGACGAGTCTGTAAATTTAACGGCTGGTGGACCGGGAAAGTCAACAATGACATTGACGCATTATATTTATAACATTTCTTTTGTGGAGACACCAAAATTTAATTATGCGGCAGCACTTTCAGTGTTTATCCTTATTATAGTGGCAATTTTGTCTGCAATTCAAATGAAAGTAGGTGACAAACGTGAGTAAAGGAAAATTATGTATATCACATATTGTATTGATTTTTGCAAGTTTTTTGTCTGTATTTCCACTATATTACATGGTTTGTGGTGCAACCAATCAAAGTATTGATGTGGTCAGGGGAAAACTGCTTCCTGGAACATATTTAGTCGAAAATTTTAAGGCATTGATTGCCAATCAGAATCTGGGGCTGGCAATGATCAATTCATTTCGAAATGCGATTCTTATGACGATTATCACATTATTGGTCTGTTCAATTGCAGGTTATGGATTTGAAATTTATCATGATAAGGGAAAAGACATATTGATGAGTGTATTGTTGTTAGCTATGATGCTGCCATTTGTTGCAATCATGATCCCGCTTTTTAAAATGATCTCTTCCTGGAATCTGGTCAATAGCTGGATTGCATTTGTTTTGCCGTCTATTTCAACGCCATTTATGATTATGATGTTCCGTCAGGCGGCGCGGTCTTTCCCTCATGATATTATAGAGGCGGCTCGTCTGGAGGGGCTAAGTGAAATACAGATTTTTTTCCGGATGTTTGTGCCTGTTATGAAATCAACATATGGAGCTGCAATGACGGTTACTTTTATGAACGCATGGAATAGTTATCTGTGGCCAAAGATTGTCTTTCAAAATAATGATTCCATCACAATGCCAATGCTTGTGGCAAACTTAAAAAGCGGCTACAGTGTTGATTATGGGATGTTGATGCTCGGTGTACTGATCTGTACACTTCCGACGGCGATTATTTTCTTATGTCTGCAGAAAAGTTTTGCAAATGGAATTACGGGGGCTGTTAAATGATAGAAAAAAGATACTGCCTTACACCAGAAGAGTGGGCATATGCGAAAGCCGAACTTGTTCTTGCAGAAAAGCTGGGGTTGATTGAAAACGCCGGTATAGAGGCGTTGGAAAAAAGATGTGCAGAAAAAAATGAAGAGAATGCCAGGCTTGAAATGGAGAAAAAGGTATTTTACGGACCGCGCAGATATTCATTGCCGATGTATCTACAGTATGAATTGACGCGTTTCCGGTTGGATTTCGTACAGCCGACAGAAAATATTAGAAAATCAGGAATCAGTCCGGAGATTACAGAAAATCAGAAAAAAGCTTTCTATGAGCGGAATAAAGATTTATTTGGAAGATATTTTGGAGATCTTTTTTCTTATGAAGAGGTAGAGCAGATCATTGAAAAAAGATTGCGGGAGGAAGTGTATGACAGACTTGTGCAGGAAATATTATGTCGATTCGATAAACGGAAATGATACCAATGACGGTTTGAGTGAAAACAGTGCATTCGCAAGTCTTTTTGCCGTCAATAGGCTTGCACTAAAACCGGGGGATCACATATTGCTTGCGTGTGGAAGTGTTTTTGAAAAACAGTTTTTACAGATTCGTGACAGCGGAACAAAGCAGATGCCGATTGTAATTGGAAGTTATGGATGTGGTGAAGATCCTCTGATAAAGACAGACGGACAGGGAATCTGGTATCAGGATTATGGAAAAGAACTGGATTCGCCGACGCATGTTTACCATGGTTATGTTTCCTCGGCAGTACTTCTATTTGATGCCGAGTATATTATCATACAGGATATTGAGATTACAAACAGTGCGGATAAAGTGATCGGCGAAAATTATTCACAGGCAGATAAAATGGAGCGTACAGGTGTTGCAGTCGTTGCAAAAGAGAAAGGTTTAAGATGTGGAATCACACTTCGAAATCTTAAAATCCATGATGTTCATGGAAATGTTTATGACAAGCATATGAATAATGGCGGCATCTATATGACAGCATTACAGCCAGCGGAAGAAGCAATGACAGGAGTGGCAAGATTTTCAGATATCCTGGTGGAGGGATGCTATGTATATCGTGTGAGCCGTTGGGGGATCGCAGTCGGGTATAGTTATGCACATGAGAAATTTGCGGGTGCAGAACTGGATAAAAAAAGGTTTTTGAAATATGGTCATGAGAATATTGTGATACGGGATAATTATGTGAAAATGGCAGGTGGAGATGGAATAACGGTCATGTATGCACTGCGCCCGTTTGTGGAACATAATATGACCGATTCTGTGGCATGTGAGATCAATGACCGTATTTATTGCAATCCGGGCAACCGTGGTGGAAAGGTTGCTGCGGCAATCTGGCCATGGAAATGTAAAGATGCGTTGTTTCGTTATAATGAAGTGGCAGACACACGGCTGAATCAGGACGGGATGGCTTACGATGCAGATTCCGGGGATGGAACGGTGTATGAGTATAATTACAGCAGGCAAAATGAAGGCGGTTGTGTGATGTTTTGTATGCAGGAGGCCATTCATAACACATTTCGTAATAACGTCAGTTATGATGATTTAGGTGGAACCATCAGCCCGTCCGAAAACCCGGATGCACTGCTTACAGATAATATATTTTATGTTCGCAAGGGAGTTCCTTTTGTGAGAAAGAATATGGATGGTGGAAACTTTACGGAAGAAAATAATCAGATCATACAGTTATAAAATCCATACCATGGCAGATCATCACTCCATCACCTGATACGGAATTTTAGTCCCCATCCCCGAACTAAAATGCAATTCATAATCCTCCGTAATAAAAACGGCTTCTGTATTATCCAGACTTTCCACAAGCGCCATCCCGTCAGCTAAACCCAGTGCAAAACAGGTGGTGGAGAGTCCATCACCGTCCACGGATTCGTCCGTGATGATCGAAACACCCAGCAGTCCGTTATCATAGGGATATCCGGTAGCAGTATCTAAAATGTGATGATAGCGTTTGCCGTCCACCTCAAAATAGCGCTCATAAACACCGGAAGACACAACGGTCTGGTCGGTCACGGATACAGCGAGCATTGCAGCGCCCTCATCGTCAAACGGACGCTGGATGCCAATATTATAGGAAGAACCGTCCGGTTTTGCACCAAGACAGAGCACATTGCCGCCGAGGTTGATATAGCCGCAGGCGGCTCCTTTTTGATTCAGGTAATCTTTCATGCGGTCTGCAATATATCCTTTGGCAATTCCGCCGAGATCAATTTTAGCGGACGGATCTTTTAAGGTGACGGTATTGCCATCTACAACTACATTCTGATAGTCTACTGTCGTTAAAGCCTTTTTGATCTCATCATCAGATGGAATCATAGAGGCATCTGTTTTCTCTAATAAAGCCTTGGTAGAAACATCCCACAGATCCGATAATTTTCCAATCGTAATATCAAATTTTCCATTGCTCAGATCTCCGTAATAAAGACCTTTTTTGATCAGTTCTGCGGTCTCTTCATGCACGGTGACAGGTGCACCGCCTGCTGCATTGATTTTTGACACATCGCTGTCTGCGATCGTGTTGGAAAAATAATTTTCATAAGTGTCTGCCAGAGAAAAACAGTCATCGAGCAGGGTTTCGTCTTTTGTTCCATATAAGGTGACGGTAATGACGGTATTAAAATAAAAACCCGATTTGGAGATCGATTCGCCGGAGCCGGAAGTTTTGCCAAAATTGAGCCGGGATGGCAGATCACAGCCAGATAGCAGTAAAACGGGAACAGATAGCAGCATACATAAAAATAATCGATATTTTCGCTTCATAAAAATCTTATTTTTCAAGTTATTCTCCATTTCCAGTCAGTCTGCCGTGAGAATACACAGCAGATACGCTTTTGTTCGTTATCTGAAACATCATTTCATAAAATGGTGTCATTCGAACATCACTGTAGCATAAAAATGAATATGCTACAAGCATTCACTTTTTTTCTTTGATATTTTGCATCAGATATGATAGAGTATAATACAGTGCATATGTTCGAAAAAGAATAATCAGAAATAAAGGGGATTCAATGGGAAAATGGACCAGAAAAGTTTTCACTTTCATGAGAAAAAAAGAGTTGTTGTTAAGATCGGTTCTTCTTCATTAAATTATGAGGAGACCGGCAGTCTGAATTTTACAAAACTAGAGCACTTAGTGCGCGAGCTTTGTAACTTAAGAAACAGGGGGATGGATGTCTGCTTAGTCAGTTCCGGTGCGATCGCAGTTGGAAGACAGTCGCTTGGCATGACAGAGCGGCCACGGGAACTTTCTACAAAACAGGCATGTGCAGCAGTCGGACAGGCAAGACTGATGATGATCTACCAGAAGCTGTTTGCAGAATATAACCAGGTGGCAGGTCAGGTGCTTATGACCAAAAATACCATGGTCAACCCAGTTTCCAGAGAAAATGCCAAAAATACATTTGATGAATTGTTCCGTTTAGGTGCGATCCCGATTGTCAATGAAAATGACACGGTATCTACCTATGAGATGCAGTTTGGTGACAATGACACGCTTTCTGCGATCGTTGCTTCCCTGATTGGAGCAGATCTTTTGATTTTGTTATCCGATATTGACGGATTATTTACGGATGATCCGCATAAGAATCCGGATGCAAAATTGATCGAAGTGGTCGAAAAGATGGATTCAGACATTCTTGGAATGGCAAAGAGTACGACCGGAAGCGATGTCGGAACCGGCGGCATGGCGACCAAGCTGACCGCGGCAAAGATCGCGACACTTTCCGGGACAGATATGATCATTGCAAACGGAGCAGATGTCTGTGTACTGCATCATATTTTTGATGACAGCTTTAGGGGAACCATTTTTAAGGCACAGAAGAAAGAAACATTCCGTATTGAAGATTTCATATTAGAAACAATCGGATAGAAAAAGATTTGTGTGAATAATAAATTTTTCATGCGCAGGAATGGAGATTTTAATGAAACAGGAACAGATTGACAGAATCAACGCACTTTACCGCAAATCACAGGCAGAAGGGCTTACCGCAGCAGAAAAAGAAGAGCAGGCAATGTTGCGCAAAGCCTATGTTGCAGATGTAAAACGCAATCTCGTAGCACAGTTAAATAACATTGATATGCAAAATCCGGACGGTACGGTCACAAACCTTGGCGAAGAATATGGAAATAAGAAAAAGCTTTCCTGATAAAAAAGAAATCCGGAAAAAACATCTTGCCATCCGAAATGCAATGTCAGAACCGGAAAAAGAGGAAAAAAGCAGAAAAATCTGTGAAAAACTGATAAACTCGAACTGGTATACCATAACAGACTGGATCTTTGGCTATTATCCGCTTGGAAAAGAGGCAGACTGCCTGACGTTTCTCAGACAGGCATTACATGATGGAAAACATGTCGCGCTGCCACGGACAGGAACAGACTGTACCATGGAATTTTACGAGATCACATCTTTCGCACAGACATCGGAGGGTGCATTTCATGTCATGGAACCAACTGTGGAATGCCGCCGTATAAATCCCATGGATTTATACGACCAACAGGTTGCAGTCTTAGTTCCAGGAGTCGTCTTTACCCCCACTGGCAGCCGCTACGGCTACGGTAAGGGCTTTTACGACCGCTATTTTGCAAGATTTGCAAAGCTAAACCGCTATGCATTAGCTTACGAGAACCAGCTTGAACCAGAGTTGGAAGTACTTGATACAGATATAAAAATGTATCGTATCTATACCGAAGAAAGTGAATATAAGATAATCTGAGGCAATTCAAAGCGAAACGCTCCCAAAACCTTCGACTGTTGTTAAACAGGTGCCCGTTTTACAACAACCACAGCCTATCGCAGAGTTTCGCCCAAGTATCGCCGCAACACCGTATAAACATTTCACAGAAAGGAAAGGTATCATCATGGAACTAGAACAAATATGCCAGGGAGCCAAAGCTGCATCCCGCACCCTTGCCACGTTAGGCACCAATGAGAAAAATCAGGCTCTTATCGCAGTGGCAGATGCACTTATTGCTGCATCTGCTGATATCATTGCCGCAAATGAAAAAGATCTTGAAAATGCTGGTCCTCGGTCTGCTCAGCGCTGCACTGCTCTGCTGTGCACTGCCCTCTGCCTTTGCCGCAGAAGACAAGGATTCGCAGGTCTACACCATTGGTCTGGATGCCATGGGCGGCAGCAGCTCCGCTGTGGCAGTCACCACCAATCTGAGCGGCAAACTCAGTGCCCTGCCCGCGCAGCCTACGCTGGAAGGCTACACCTTTGACGGCTGGTATACCGAGCCGGTGGGCGGCACAAAAATCAGCACCTCTACGGTGTTTACCGGTGATACCACTGTGTACGCACACTGGACCGTGAAAAACGCCACCACTTCCACCAGCACATCCACACCCGCTCAGCCGGAACAGACCGCGCAGGAATACGATGACGGCCCGGTTCTGAGCGTTCTGGCGGTAGCCGGTGCTCTGATCACCACGCTGGCCGTGGCTGCCTTTATTTAAGTCTTTCCACGCACTGTATCAATTTTATCAATAGAAAGGAAAATCTCCATGTCTACTATGAAACTGCCTGCAAACTATGCCTCCATCAGCGAAGAGGAAATGGTCTATCTGGACAGCGACGCTTACAACAGCTTCCTGAATATCGGTAAGGTGTTCAACGCCATTGCCCGTATCTTCTCCGGTGCAAGCTCCATCATCAACAATGTCAACGTGATCTACCAGTCCTTCCTGACTCTGGGCGATCTGCTGAAGAGCTTCTGATCCGGCTTCTATTTTCATCTGTTTTTCAAGAACTGTTTCCGTTGTGGGGACAGTTCTTTTTGTTTTTAATGCATTTTCAGTCCGGTGTATCCGACGTAATCGTTTACATCAAAGGAAACAATTTTTTTATTCTTTGGCAAAAAAATGCACAGAAAAAGCATTTTTGTTACGCTTCTGTTGCGCATGCTGTGCTAACATACAGGGTAGAAGTTCATTCATCAAACTGGCGTTGTCACGCCGAAAACTGATATATCAAATGTGGTTTTGTGGTGCGAAATTTTCGGATTTGTCGAAAGTTTTCGTTTGCCTAATCCGACCACTTTTTGCGGGAGAAATCGGTCATTATGCCAGACCGTGAACTGCGGCACATGCGCCGCACCGAATTAGTCGAGATCATTCTGGCGCTCAAGCAGAGCGAGGACCAGCTCCGGGCAGAAAACGCTGCCCTGTCTGCCCAGCTGCAGGAACGGCAGATCCATATTGAAAACGCAGGTTCCATTGCGCAGGCTGCACTGGAGCTGAACAAGGTGTTTGAAGCGGCGCAGGCTGCGGCCGATGAATACGTTGCATCGGTGCGCGCAGCAAACAAAAACACCAATGCCGCCGCCAGCGCTCTGCGCGCCCAGGCGGAAGCCGAAGCCCAGCAGATCCTTGCACAGGCACAGACTGAGGCCGCGAACCTGAAGGCCCGCACCCAGCAGCAGTGCGACGCGGAAGTGGAAGCCGCCGCACACAAGCGCGCCCAGACCGAAGCGGACTGCAAGGCAATGCTTGCCCGGACGCAGCAGGAGATCCAACAGCGCTGGGCCGCTTTTGACCATCGGGCCAGCGAACTGCTGGACGGCTATCACAGCACGGAATTCCTGCCGGAGGAGCGTGCCAAATGAAAGAGCAAAAGATCAGGTTCACGCCCATTCCATCCACAGCAGAGGTGGAAGCAGAGCGCGAACGTCTGGCCTACCGCAGCCGTTATATGCGGGTGCTGCGCAGCACGGTCTACACGCTGCTGGTGGTCGCGGCCGTTGCCGTGCTGGGGGCCACCCTGTTTCTGCCGGTGCTGCAGGTCTCCGGCGACAGCATGAACCCCACTCTGCAGGACCGGGACATCATTCTGCTGGTCAAGGGCAGCGACATGAAGACCGGCGACCTTTGCGGATTTTACTGGCAGAACAAACTTCTGCTCAAGCGCATCATCGGCCTGCCCGGTGATGTGATCGAACTGGACGAGGACGGTGTGGTCACTGTGAACGGCCAGACGCTGGATGAGCCCTATGTAGATGAACTGGCTCTGGGCGAATGCGACATCAAATTTCCCTATCAGGTGCCGGAAAACCGGTATTTCGTACTGGGTGACCATCGGGCCACCTCCATTGACAGCCGCAGCAGTGTGATCGGCTGTGTGGAAAAAAGTCAGATCGTGGGCAAGGTTTTTTTGCGGGTATGGCCCTTATCCAGCTTCTGGTTGATCCCCTAAGGAGGTTTAGGAATCATGCGGGATATTGTGAAAGAATATCAGGAAAAGTTCCGTCGGAACCACCAGCGCGCCAGACGCTATACTGCGCTGCTGCTGGCACTGGCGCTTACCACCAGCCTGTTCGTGAACTGGCAGCTGCACGGCGTGGGCATTGCCAAAACGGCCGAATATCTGTGCGGCGAGTTGGAGCACGAGCACACCGCCGCCTGCTATGAAAAGCAGCTGGTGTGCGGCTATGAGGAAGGCGAACCGGAGGACTGGAACGCCACTATGACGGACGACGGCATGTCTTTTGATGATACATTCGACATGGATGATGATGCGTTCGGCGTGGATGCGGATGATCCCGGCATTGCAGCCCATTCCGCAGAGCCGGAGTATATCTTTGTGCCCCATGAGCACACCGACGACTGCTATCAGGAAGTGCAGGAGCTGACCTGCCGGGAAGAAGAGCACGAGCACACCGACGACTGCTTTGACCCCGAGGACGGCAGCCTGATCTGTGATCTGTTCGAGCACACCCACGACGACAGCTGCTACACCACCACCTATGAGCTGGTGTGCGGTCTGGAAGAGGGCGAGCTTGTAGAAGAAGTGAACCCCGATTATGACCCGGTGGCCCTGTTTGAGGAGCCGGTGGCCGCAAAGCCCGTGGTGGTCGATCCTGTGACCGAGACCCCGGTGCACCAC
>OGNI01001219.1_pt1 | contig 14625 bp, 12 predicted proteins | sample 1573421 | NCBI WGS metagenome assembly OGNI01 (sample SAMEA2581928, study PRJEB24529) | metagenome | biome: Human gut stool | place: China | collected 2011
CACCACCTCGGGCAGGCGCTGCTCCCACTCCTTGCGGCGGGTGCGGATGGGCTCCAGTTCAGCCTGCATGACGCTGTTCAGGAACTTTTTCACCTTCATATCACCCAGACCGCCGCGCTGATAGTGCGCCTTGACCTCGTCCAGACTCTGGTACTCCGGCCAGAACTCGGCAAAGTGCTCGGGGCGGCAGAAGGCGTCCAGATAGATGAACACCGGGTTGCCCTCCACCTTGCCGGGGTCCTGCACGCGCAGGTGGTTGGGGTCGGTAAACATGGACTTGACCTTCTTCTCGATATCCTCCGGCTCCTCGGACAGGTAGATGCAGTTGCCAAGGCTCTTGCTCATCTTGGCCTTGCCATCAATGCCGGGCAGACGCAGGCAGGCGGCGTTCTGGGGCAGAACGATCTGGGGCTCCACCAGCGTTTCGCCGTAGACGGAATTGAACTTGTGCACGATCTCGCAGCACTGCTCGATCATGGGCTTCTGATCCTCACCGGCGGGCACGGTGGTAGCCTTGAAAGCGGTGATATCGGCAGCCTGACTGATGGGGTAGCAGAAGAAGCCCACCGGGATGCTGGCTTCGAAGTTGCGCATCTGGATCTCGCTCTTCACGGTGGGGTTGCGCTGCAAACGGCTGACGGTGACCAGATTCTGGTAGTAGAAGCTCAGCTCGGTCAGCTGGGGCACCATGGACTGGATAAAGATGTGCACCTTGTTGGGGTCCAGACCGCAGGCCAGATAGTCCAGCGCCACCTGCAGAATGTTCTGGCGCACCTTCTCCGGGTTGTCGGCGTTATCGGTCAGCGCCTGCGCGTCGGCGATCATGATAAAGATCTCGTCGTACTCGCCGGTGTTCTGCAGCCGCACCCGCTCCTTCAGAGAGCCGACATAGTGGCCAACGTGCAGGCGGCCGGTGGGACGGTCGCCGGTCAGAATAACTTTTTTCATGATGTTCTCCTTTGTCAAGGGTTTGACCCCCTCCGTCAATGCCTTGCGGCATTGCCAGCTCCCCCAAAGGGGGAGCTTTTCAGCAAGAGGGAAACCTTATCTTTTTTGCCAAAAGCTCCCCCTTCGGGGGAGCTGTCACCGTCAGGTGACTGAGAGGGTTTTCTTTTTTATTCCAATCCTTTGGTCTCTTCCAGCCCCAGCATCAGGTTCATGCACTGGACGGCCGCGCCGGAAGAGCCTTTGCCCAGATTATCGAACACAGACACCAGCATCATCTGGTCGCCTGCAGCGTTCACGGTCATGTACAGCTCCATGCGGTCGGTACCGGCCATGGCATTGGAGTACAGGCCGTTCTCCGGCAGGGCTTCGTTCAGAGCGTGCACCTTGACGGTGGCAGCATCCTTGTAATATGCCGCAATGCCCTCGGCCACCTGTTCGGCGGTGCTGCCCGCCAGCGTCAGATCCAGCGGCACCAGCACCTGCATGCCGCAGTAATAGTCACACACCACCGGCACGAACATGGGGGTGTGGGCAAGGCCGCTGATCTTCTGCATTTCCGGCAGGTGCTTATGGGCAAGGCCCAGACCGTAGCTCTTGGGTGCATCCAGCTTGCTGTGGGCCGGACGGTCGGGGCTTTCGTAATCGGCGATCATCTTTTTGCCGCCGCCGGAATAGCCGGAAATACCGGTGCAGCTGTAAAAATCACCCGCTCCGGCAAGGCCCAGCTCCACCAGAGGCCGCATGATGCTGATAAACCCGCTGGCATAACAGCCGGGCACCGCCACGCGGCAGGCGTTTTTGATCTTTTCCTTCTGGCCCCTGAGTTCCGGGAAGCCGTAGACCCAGTTGGGATCCGTGCGGAAAGCCGTAGAAGTATCCAGCACCTTGACATCCGGGCGGAGCAGGGGCATGACCTCTCTGGAGGCGGCATCCGGCAGGCAGAGGAAGGCGAGGTCAGCCGAATTGATGACCTTTGCCCGCTCGTTCACGTCCTTGCGGCTCTCCTCGGAGATGGAGAGCAGTTCAATTTCGGGCCGGGCGGCCAGACGGTCAGCAATGCGCAGACCCGTGGTGCCTGCGGAGCCGTCGATAAAGACCTTTACGCTCATGCGTTGTTCGCCTCCCATGCGGCCAGCTGGTCCATGGCCAGCCGGATCTGGTTGTTGACGCTTGCCTCGCTGGGGCCGCCGTAGCTGGTGCGGCCCTCACAGCACTTGATGAGGTCGATGGCATCATAGATATCGTTCTCGAACAGGGCGCTGTAGCCCTTGAACTCGTCAAGGGTCAGTTCCTCCAGGGTCTTATCCTTTGCGATGCAGTCGGAGACCATGCAGCCGGTCAGCTTGTAGGCATCCCGGAAAGGCATCCCCTTCTTGGTCAGGTAGTCGGCACAGTCGGTGGCGTTGATAAAGCCCTTTGCGGCGGCGCGGCGCATATTGGCGGGCAGGGTCTTCATGGTATCCAGCATGGGGGTGATGGTCTTGAGACAGAGCTCCAAGGTGTCCACTGCATCAAAGATGGCTTCCTTGTCCTCCTGCATATCCTTGTTGTAGGCCAGCGGCAGACCCTTCATCATCACCAGCAGGGTGTTCAGGTCGCCGTACACCCGGCCGGTCTTGCCGCGGATGAGTTCGGTAACATCAGGGTTCTTCTTCTGGGGCATGATGGACGAGCCGGTGGTAAAGGCATCGTCCAGCTCAATGAATTTGAACTCCCAGCTGCACCACAGGATGATCTCCTCCGAAAGGCGGGACAGGTGCATCATGCAGATGGAAATGGCGCTTGCCAGCTCGATGCAGAAATCACGGTCGGACACGCCGTCCAGACTGTTGGCGCAGGGGGCGGCGAAGCCCAGCTTTTCGGCGGTGAAATCCCGGTCTAGCGGGTAGGTAGTGCCTGCCAGTGCGCCAGAGCCCAGCGGGCACTGGCTGTCCATGCGGGCGGTGGCGTCCGCAAAGCGGTCGAGGTCGCGCAGCAGCATGGAGGCGTAGGCCATCAGCGCGTGGCCGAAGGTGATGGGCTGGGCGCGCTGCAGATGGGTGTAGCCGGGCATGACGGAGGCAGTGTTCTCCGCCGCCTTTTTGCACAGCACCCGCACCAGCTCCACGATGTAAGCCTGCAAAGTTTTGCTGTAATCCCGCAAAGTCAGGCGGATATCCAGCGCCACCTGATCGTTGCGGCTGCGGCCGGTGTGCAGCCGCTTGCCCGCATCCCCGATACGGGCGGTCAGGGTCTGCTCCACAAAGGTGTGCACGTCCTCGGCGGCGGGGTCGATGGTCAGCGCACCGCTGGACAGGTCGTCCGCGATGGAAGCCAGCCCGCTGAGGATATCCGCACAGTCCTGCTCCGAGATGATGCCCTGCCGTGCCAGCATGGCGGCATGGACGCCGCTGCCGCGCATATCCTGCGCGATCATCCGCTGGTCGAAGCGGATGGAGGAGTTGAAGTCGTTGACGCGGCTGTCCACCGCCTTGGAAAACCGACCCTTCCAGAGTTGTTCTGCCATAATATAAACTCCTTATAAAAACGGCAAAGCCGCCGCAGGGGAAAACGCTCCTGCGGCGGTGCCGCCGGCAACGATGCCGGTGTGAGAACCCGCGTGTGAAAGTGTGAAAACACACGCAGTCGAAAATGTTGCGATTACTTGACCTCCGGCCAGTTCTTGGACAGCTTTGCGCGCTCCTTGATGGACAGGCCGAACAGGTTGATGAAACCTGCGGCATCGGCCTGATTGTAGTCCTCGTCCTCACCGAAGGAAGCGGTCTGCTCGTCGTACAGGGTGTACGGAGAGGTGACGCCGGCGTTGATCATGTTGCCCTTGTAGAGCTTCAGCTTCACATCACCGGTCACGGTCTTTTCCAGACTATTGGCAAAGGCATCCAGTGCCTCGCGCAGCGGGGTGAACCACTGGCCGTTGTACACGATGTCGGCGTACTTCTGTGCCAGCTGTGCCTTGAAGTGAGAGCTTTCCTTGTCCAGCGTGATGGTCTCCAGCACGTCGATGGCCTTGTACAGGATGGCACCGCCGGGAGTCTCGTACACGCCGCGGCTCTTCATGCCCACCAGACGGTTCTCCACGATGTCCAGCAGACCAATGCCGTTTGCGCCGCCCAGCTTATTCAGGTACTCCACCAGCTCCACAGCGCCCATCTCCTTGCCGTCCACGGCGGTGGGAACACCCTTTTCAAAGTGGATGGTCACATAGGTGGGAACATCGGGTGCCTGCTCGGGGCTGACACCCAGCTCCAGGAAGCCGGGCTTGTTGTACTGGGGCTCGTTGGCGGGGCACTCCAGATCCAGACCCTCGTGGCTCAGATGCCACAGGTTCTTGTCCTTGGAGTAGTTGGTCTCGCGGTTGATCTTCAGGGGGATGTGGTGCGCCTCGGCGTAGTCGATCTCCTCGTCACGGCTCTTGATGTCCCACTCACGCCACGGAGCGATGATGGCCATATCCGGGCACAGTGCCTTGAGGGTCAGCTCAAAACGCACCTGATCGTTGCCCTTGCCGGTGCAGCCGTGGCAGATGGCATCTGCACCCTCCTTGATGGCGATGTCTGCCAGTGCCTTGGCGATGCACGGACGTGCAAAGCTGGTGCCCAGCAGATAGTCCTCGTACTTTGCGCCGAACTTCAGGGTGGGGAAGATGTAGTTCTCCACAAAGTCCTTCTTCAGGTCCAGCACATACAGCTTGGATGCGCCGGTAGCCTTGGCCTTTTCTTCCAGACCGTCCAGCTCGGTGCCCTGACCCACGTCACCGGAAACAGCAACGACCTCGCAGTTGTTGTAGTTTTCCTTCAGCCAGGGAATGATGATGGAAGTATCCAGACCGCCGGAGTAAGCCAGCACGACTTTTTTGATGTTTTCCTTTTTCATGATAAACGCGCTCCTTTAATAAAAATACACTTTTGTTCTCTGATGCGCATTTCCCTTCGCATCCTCTGTCTTTCGTTTGCGGTTGATGCTTTTATTATACGCAGCGCGGGTTTTCCGTCAATGCTAAAAACTGCCAAACATAGCGCCCGTTTCGCTTTTCTTTTGGTTCAATCTGTATCTTTATGCAATTGTTTTTAAATATATGCGTATTTTATGCAATTTGAGTGTATTTTTTCATGGGGTTTTGGGGGAGTAAACCCTCTCCGTCATCGCTGCGCGATGCCACCTCCCCCGAAAGGGGGAGGTTTTACGCCGCAAAGCGGCAGATGCAAAAAGCTCCCCCCCTCGGGGGAGCTGTCGAGCGTATGCGAGACTGAGAGGGCGAGGTCGTTCATCTTATTTATGCAGTTTTTATAAATAAGTATAAGGGTCGCGGTTCTCGGTGCTCACCAGCACCTCCAGCTCCGGCAGGGCGGCGCGCAGAGCAGCCGCCACGGCGGCGGTCACCGGAAACTCGGTGGCGTAATGCCCCGCCGCAATGAGGGACAGCCCCAGCCGCTTGGCATCCAGTGCATGGTGGTGGTTGGCTTCGCCGGTCAGCAGACAGTCCGCGCCCTCGGCGATGGCTTCGTCAAACAGACTGCCGCCCGCGCCGCTGATGACTGCCAGCCGGCGCACCGGCTTTCCGGTATCGGCAAACTTCACCTGCACCGCTGCACCGGTGTCCGGCGCGTTGCACAGCGCAGCCAGTTTGCACTGCGCCAGCGCTGCCAGCTCCGGCACGGTGATGGGCTCGACGTCCCCTACCCTGCCGCAGCCATCCGCGAAGACGGTGCGCTGCCGGATGCCGAAAAGGTCGGCCAGCACATCGTTCACCCCGCCCTCGGCGGCATCCAGATTGGTGTGCATACAGATGGCGGAAATGCCCGCCTGCACCAGCTGATAGGGCACATCGGCGGGGCACAGCCGCTTGAGCGGGTCAAAGATGACCGGGTGATGCGCCACGATGACCGTGCACTGCTTTGCCGCAGCCTCTGCCACCACCTCCGGGGTGATGTCCAGCGTCACCAGTACCCGGCGCACAGCGCCGCCGCAGTCCACCAGCAGGCCGGGGTTATCCCAGTGCTCTGCCAGTTCCGGCGGGGCAAGCCGCTGCATTCCTTCGTATACCTGCTGTACCGTGGTCATTTCAGTTTCCCTCTTTCAGAATGGCATCCATCTCTGCGGCAAGCGGGCTGCCGTCCGGCACGCCCAGCCGCATCCGGGGCAGCTTTGCCCGCTGCCACGCGGCGTAGCCCGCGCCCTCCGGCCAGCGGGCGGTGTCCCCCAGCAGACATTGGGTAAAGGTGGGTTCTGTCACCTCGCCGGTGTACTCCGCCGCCATCACCGCATACCAGCGGCCTGCGGCCTGCACCGGGCGGTCGGCCACAAGGGCAAAGCCGTGCTGCCACAGCCAGCGGCGCAGCTCACTGTGCCGGGTGGCGGGCACCATGACAAGGCGCGGCCCGCCCACAGCGGACACCCACGGCGCTTTCTCAATGATCTCCCATGTGGTCTGCGCCGACACGCCCGCCAGCACGATGCTGCCCACCTCCCCGGCAGACAACACAGAAAGACCGTCGCCGAGCCGAAGCTCAGCGCGGTCCAGACAACCTGCATTTTCCAGCGTCTGTTTTGCCTTGGCCAGCGGGCCGGGGCGCAGGTCTGCCCCGATGACCTTCGGGTACTTACCCGAAGCCGCCAGCACCGCCGTCAGCTTGCCGTGGTCACAGCCGATATCCGCCACCGGCTGTCCCGGGCGCACCAGTTCTGCCGCTGCGGTCAGACGCGCATCCAGTGTGGGCAGCACTCAGGCCTTCTTGGCTGCCAGATGGGTGTTCAGCTTCTCCAGCAGCTCGTCGCAGTTCACGCCGTGCACTTCGCAGGCTTCCTCGATGGTCTCCCCGCGGGAAGCCGGGCAGCCCAGACAGTGCATCCCGATCTCCATAAAGTAGGGTGCGGTGGTCTGGTCCATATCCAGAATGTCGCCGATGATGGTATCGCGGGTCACCTGCTTGGGTGCGGTGTGTGCCTCTTTTTTGAGCATATTGAAAATATCAAACATGATAGCTTTTCCTTTCTGTTTTGGGTGAGATACAGTATAACCTACTGTTCCTCTATACTATACCCCAAACCGGGGCAGTTTTGCAAGAGCCTTGGGGAAATCCGCTCACTCCTCCACCTGATAGTCCTTTTCCAGCGAGAAGCCGCGCCCGCTTACCTCGGTAACATGGCTCACGATCATAAAACAGGTGGGGTCGATGGCATGCGCCAGCTTTTCCAGCCTTGGCAGCTGCCGGTTGGAGACCACGCTCAGCAGCACCGATTCCGGCTCCCGCAGGTATCCGCCCTCGCCGTGCAGGATGGTCACGCCGCGGTCCAGCTGCGCAAAAATAGCGGCGCAGATCTCGTCGGACTTGGCACTGATGATCTTTACCTCGGTGCGGGTGGTGCCCAGCATGAGCACCTTGTCCAGCACGACCGTGTAGATAATGGCCATCACCACGCCGTACAGGGACTGCCGCACCGGGCTGAACGCCGCCTGCGCCGCCAGAATGATAAAGTCGAAGGTCATCATGGTGCTGGACACCGGCAGGTGGAACCACTTATTCAGCACCAGCGGGGGGATATCCATGCCGCCGGTGGAGGCACCGGCGCGGATGGTGATGCCCAGTGAGATGCCGATGCCAAAGCCCGCGAATACGGTGTTCAGCACCAGATCATCGGTCAGTACAAGATTGCCCAGCAGCCGCTCCCACAGGGCCATAAAAAAGGGGCTGAGCACCGTGCTTGCCATAGTATTCAGGGCAAAGCGGCGTCCCAGCACCCACCAGCCCAGCAGCAACATGACCACGTTGACCACGAACAGCACTGCGGACACCGGCAGTCCGGTGACCTTGTTGAAAGCCAGTGCGATACCGGTAGCACCGCCGGTGATGAGGCCGGAGGGCATCAGAAATAATACCACAGTCAGCGCATACATCGCGTTGCCCACCACGATGGACAGTGCGTTGAAGAGCTGCTGTTGCTTGTGTGTTAATTGCGTCATCTTCATCTTCCTTTGTTTATAGTTGAAGTATCTTCTACTATGATAACGAAAATATCCGCATTTATCAAGCCTTCGGCGATAAATGCGGATATCGGGATCAATTTTTAAGGGGTCAAAGGGCGGCTTCCGGCTGGGCTTCGTCCTCTTCCATCAGCCGCAGACCGGCGGTATCGGTCACCGGCAGCGAGAACACGATGGTGCCCGCCTTGGGGTTTGCCCCCTCCATAATGGCCTTCATGATGGTGTTTTTCTGGCTGGTGCGGCTGACAATGAGCACCAGCTCCTTTTCGTTCACCAGTTCCACGCCCAGAAAGGCGGCTGCACCCTCCATGCCGGTGCCCTTTGCGTGGATCACCGTGCCGCCGCCTGCACCGGCGGTGCGGGCAGCGTCCATAATGGAGCCGGTGTAGCCCTGATTTGCCACCACCAGCAGCAGTTCATAGCGGGTATCCTTCAAGGTGCTCTCCTCCTTCCATGTAAGGGGCTGGTGCTCGGTGAGGAACATCAGCGCCCGTTTGCCGCCGATACTGCTCAGCGGCACAATGAACGCAATGCCGGTGCCCGGCACATCGATCTGCATTTTGCGGCGCAGATCCTTCTGGATCTTCTGCCAGCTTTCTGCCGTTACCACGGCCAGCAGCACCGCCTTTTCGGTCTTTTCCAGCCCAAGGGTGGAAAGCGTCTCCTGCACCGCCGTGCCGGAGCCCACGGTGCGCATACTTACCGTTACGCCGTGGCTTTTGTACAGCTGCAAAAAGCCATCGGTAGAGCGGCGGTCGGTGATGGTGATCATCAAAAACAAACTGCTCACGTTCTGCCTCCTTTACAGCTCGATAATGGCGTCATCCGGCAGGTCCGCAAACACGGTGGCAAGCACCGCAGCGGGCTGCGCCGTCCGTGCCTTGCGGGTGCGCAGCTGCGCCACCAGACCCATCATCTGCACGGTGATCAGCGGGGTCATGGCGACCATAGCCACCACACCGAAGGCGTCGGTGACAATATTGCCGCCCACCGCCACGCAGGCACCCTGCGCCAGCGGCAGCAGGAAGGTTGCGGTCATGGGGCCGGAGGCCACACCGCCCGCGTCAAACGCGATGGCGGTAAACAGCTTGGGCACCACAAAGGAGATGCTGATGGCGAACACATAGCCCGGCACAAGGAACCACAGGATGGAGATGCCGGTCAGCACCCGCACCATGGCAAGCCCCACCGAGATGGACACGCCTGCGGAAAGCGCCAGACCCATGGCCTGCGCCGAGATGGCACCGTCGGTCACCTCTTCCACCTGCTTGTTCAGCACATAGACGGCGGGCTCGGCCTTGACGATGAAGTAGCCGATGAGCATCCCGATGGGCACCAGAAGCCAGCGGAAGCTCTGGCCTGCCAGCACCTGACCCAGATAATTACCGGCGGGCATAAAGCCCACGTTTGCGCCGGTCAGAAAGAGTACAAGGCCGATATAGGTATACACAAGGCCCACGCCGATGCGCCCCAGCGTGCGGCGGTCCAGCCGCAGGGCGATCAGCTGAAATGCCCCAAACATCAGCACGATGGGCAGCAGCGAGCGGGCGATCTCGGCCAGATAGGTGGGCAGACCTTCCCGGAACAGCTGCCACAGCTCCACCGAGTCTGCCACCTCCGGCAGAACAGGCGGGATGTAGGTGCTGTCCGCTGCGCGGAACGCGATGCCCAGCGTCAGCACTGCCAGAATGGGGCCGATGGAGCACATGGCCACCAGACCAAAGCTGTCGTCTGCCGCGTGGCGGTCGCTTCGGATCGCAGAAACACCCACACCCAGCGCCATGATAAAGGGCACGGTCATGGGGCCGGTGGTCACGCCGCCAGAGTCAAACGCCACGGCGAGGAACTCCTTGGGCACAAAGGTTGCCAGCAGAAAGATGAGCCCATAGAACAACACCAGCAGCTTCGGCAGCGCAACGCCGATAAGCATACGCAGGAAGGCAAAGACCAGAAACAGGCCCACGCCCGCCGCCACCGAAAGGATCAGCGTGCCGCTTGGGATGGAGGGCACCTGATCTGCCAGCACCTGCAAGTCCGGCTCCGAGATGGTGATAAGGAAGCCCAGCAAAAAGCCGAGCACGAGGATGAGGGGTAGCTTGCGGCTGCGGGTGATGACTGCACCCACCCGCTCGCCCATGGGGGTCATGCTCATCTCTGCACCCAGAGTAAAGAACATGATGCCCACCACGATCATGGCAGCGCCCAGCAAAAAACACAGCAGGATGCTGGGCGATACCGGTGCTACCGTAAAGCAGAGCACCAGCACAATGGCCACAATGGGCAGCACCGCCTGCAGCGCCTCCAAAAGCTTTTCCCGCAGCTTGGGGAGCGATCGTCTGAGAATGATGTCCACCGCCTTTCGTCTGTATCCTGTTTGTACACTTTTGTGCAAGATATATTTATAGTATACGGATTCAGGGGGATGCCGTCAATCCGCAGAAGGAAAAAACTTGAGCATATTCCATAAATTGTAAAAAACATTCCATAAAAAGGGGTTCTGAAAAGCCATAGGCTTTTCAGAACCCCAAAATTAAAATAATTATTTTTACGCCTTTTTCGGCTTCAGCCAGCCGTCCACGGCGGCTACCAGCGCCTTGCCCCGACGGCCCAGCAGGCGGGGCAGCAGCACCCGCGCCATAGCCCATACGCCCGCAAAGTTGTACAGGATGATAACCAGCGTGATCAGCCCCGTCCACAGCCCGTACAGCGGCGGCTCTGCCAACAGCACAAAGGCCTCAAACACCAGCACGGCGGCGTTTGCCAGCACCCGCGCCGGGTGGACGCGCATCCCGATCATGCGGCGGGCGTCCACCGCACGCAGGGTGAACACCAGCGCAAGGCCAAGGAAGGACGCATAGGTCGCGCCCACAGGCCCCCACAGCTTGATGAAGAAATAGTTCATGATGCAGTTGCTGATAGCGCCTGCCATCATAGTGATCATACTGCGCTGCGACTTTTTGGTCACAACGTACACGCTGTTCATGAACTGGTTGAAGCAGCTGCAGGTGGAAGCCAGCACGAGGAACGGCACAAAGTGCCATGCGTAGTAGTAATTGGACTTCATGACGTGCATCACCGGGCGGCACAGCCAGATAATGCCCGCCGCACAGCAGAACAGCACACTGGAATAGGTGCGGAAGATCTGGGTAAAGAACCGCGCACGCCCTTCCTCCTCGGTGACGGCGGAAAGCTGCCACGCATCGTAGAAGATCAGACCCAGCGTGGTCAGGATAGTGGGCAGGAAGTAGCCGGTGGAAAGCAGACCGCTCCATGCGTTGCCGGTGCGGCCGTCCAGCCCTTCGCACATTTCGCGCACAAAGAACAGGTCGGAAGCATTGATGATCCAGAAACTGATCTGTGCCGGGATCATGGGCAGCGAGAAGTTGAGCATCTGCCGCCACAGCTTTTTGTTGACGCCCTTCAGCTCCACATAGTTCCACAGCTTGCCGGTGAACATCAGGAACAGCACACTGGAAAGGTCGCCGCTGATGATGGCCAGCAGGTAGCCGTTGGCGCCCCACTTGAAGCCCACCAGATACAGCACATAGAACGCCATGGTAGCCACGGTGCACAGCACGCCGTCCACTGCCACAAGCTTATTCCACTGGCGGCTGCGCACGAACTGGGTGCACAGGGTGCGCAGGCAGCTCATGAGCACATAAATGTAGATCAGCAGGCCGTACTGTGCCATATCCGGCAAAAACTGGGTGATGGGCCAGCAGAGCACCAGAATGCCAAAGCCGCCCAGAATGGTCAGCAGGCCGTTGGTAAACACCTGTTTTTCGCTGTTGCCCTTGTCCAGACCAAAGCGGATGATGGCGTTGGACATGCCCATGGACACAAAGGGGATGAGCAGGTTTGCGTACTGGCTCAGGATCTTGGACAGACCCAGATCCGAGATCTCCGCCATGGCGTAGGTCAGAAAGGGCTGTACGATCAAAGTGAGCAGCTTGGACGAAAAGCTGGAGATCGCAAAGATCAAAGTATTGCCGGCAAGCTTGGAATATTTATCGCCGGTCTTTTTTTCGTTTTCCAAGGGAATTTCCCTCCGTTTTTACGATAGATTATCTTTTCAGCAGCTCCCGCCGGGCTTTCCAGTCCGGCAGCAGCTTTTCCACCTCTGCCCAGAAAGCCGGGCTGTGGTTCAGCTGCAAAAAGTGGCAGTACTCGTGTACTACCACATAGATCTGCGCCGCAGGGGGCTGGTTATACAGCTGCAAGGCAAAGGTGATCTGCCGCTTAGCCGGGCAGCACACGCCCCAGCAGCTGGTCATGCTGCGCACTTTCAGGATGGGCTTCTGCCCGCCCAGCACCCCGGCAAAGGCCGGGTAGACCTTATCGCTCATGGCGGTAAAGTAGGCCAGCGCTGTGGCTTTATCCGGCAGGTCGGCGTTGTCCTTGTTGAGCTTCGTGATATTCTTCACCCGGGTATCCCGGATCCACTGGGCGTTTTGCAGCACAAAACGGTCAGCCTGCTCCAGACTGGCCGTCAGGGGGATGCTTACCATCACGGTGCCGTTGCTGCGCACCCGCAGATGCAGCTGCTTTACCTTTTTGCGCACCAGCTCGTACTGAATGCCCTCCACGCTGCGCAGCTGGGTGCACGGCTTTGCCGGCATCTCAGGCCTTGCTCCGCATCAGGCGGCCAAGGGGCAGCTGCGCCAGCACCACGGCGGCAAACAGCAGCACGCAGCCGGTAGATTCCCGGAAGGAGAGGTTCTGGTGCAGCAGCAGCCAGCCGCCCAGGGCGCTGAACACGCTTTCCAGACACATGATCAGGCTGGCAACGGCGGGGTTCAGGTCCCGCTGACCTAAGATCTGCAGGGTGTAGGCCACGCCGCTGGACATCACGCCGCAGTACAGGATAGGCCCAGCGAAGGTGACAAACTCTGCCATGGCAGGCTGCTCGAACAAAAACGCCGCCACGGTGCTTTCCACCGACACCACAAAAAACTCCACAAGGCTCAGGCGCACGCCGTCCATCTGCGGGGAGAAATGATCCACCGCCATGATCTGGAAGCTGAACAGCACCGCGCACAAAAGCAGCAGCCCGTCGCTGCTCTGGATGCTGCCAAAGCCGTCCTTCATGCACAGCAGATACAGCCCCACCACGGCAATGGCCATGCTCACCCACAGCTGCGCGCTGCCCTTGCGGCCCAGAAACAGGCCGAACACCGGCACCAGCACCACATACATGGCGGTCAGGAAGCCCGCCTTTGCGGTGGAGGGGTCCAGCGTGATACCCAGCTGCTGCGCCGCGCTTGCCAGAAACAGCAGCGTGCCGCACACAAGCCCGGCTTTCAGCAGCAGCTTGCGCTCTGCCGTCGTTTTGGGCTTGCCGTCCGGCCTGCCCTGCCGGTGGCGCAAGGCGTCAAATGCCTTGACCGTGGGGATCAGCACCAGAACCGCCATCCAGCTGCGCCCTGCCAGAAAGGAGAACGCGCCCATGCCGGAGCCGGCGCTCTGCGCCACAAAGGCTGTGCCCCAGATCAGGGCGCACAGCATCAGCAGCATTGAATTTTTCGTCTGGTTCGTCATCCGGCAATGCCCTCCACCTTCATCAGGCCGTACAGGTAGTACCGACTGGAATCATAGGAGATGGTCACACGGTACTGCGCCGCCGGGTCCAGCCCGGAAATGGTGCAGCGGTAGTCGGTGCCATCGGTCTTGATATAGTAGGTGCTGTCCGGCACATACGCTGCGCCGCCGTCCACCTTTTTCCACAGTGCTACCTTGAACTTCTGGGTACCCTCGGCGGTGCCGCAGGCCATAATGTTCACACTGCCGCCCGGCACAGTAAAGTAGCCGGTGTTGCGGCTCCAGATGCCGTTGAACACCGCGTACAGGCAGCCGTCTGCGGTGGCGGTGGCATACTTTGCCGAGGCATCCGCAATGCCCTGAATGATCAGCGGGTCGGTGGTGGCTTCCGCCCAGCGGGTGGTGTCCTCCTCCTGCACTTCCTCAGAGTGGCCGGTTATCTTCTGCGCCACCTTTTTCAGGGTCTCCTTGCAGCCGGTCAGGCTAAGCACCATCACCGCCGCCAGCAGCAATGCCAAAAGCTGTTTTTTCATCTTCATAGCTTTCCTCATAGAAACAAAGAAACTTTTCTTTTTCGTGCGTCTCTGCCAACGGGCAGATACAGGGTAAGTATACCGCATTTTGCCGCTCTGCACAAGATACCTGTATTTATTTTGTGCGGTTTGCCGCCTGTTTCTGCACAAATTTTCACCCATTCAGCGCCCGCAGCGCTGCACACTCGGCCTCGGCCAGTGCGGGCGCCTCCGGCCCGAACAGACTGCCGTAGCGGTACAGCGCCCAGCCGCCTGCCGCCTGCTGCCGGACCGAAACCTCGACACGATTCTCTCCACAGCCGGTCGGCGTAGTCGCGGCCGTAGATGCGCCGGTGATCGTACTGGCCGAAGACGCGGGTCCGTTCTGCAGGGTCGGTGATCGTGTCGTCTTCGAAGGTCTCTTTGCGCGACGAATCCATCGGCGACAGGACGATGCCCCAGCCGCCGGGTTTGAGGACCCGGTGCAGTTCGCGCATCGCCCGCCGGTCGTCGGCGACGTGCTCCATGATGTGGTTGCAGATCACCACGTCCACCGAACCGTCGGCCAGCGGGATCTGCTGCACGTCGAAATGCAGGTCGGCCAGCGGGCTTTCGAGATCGGCCGTGACATACTGCCCCGGATGC
>OGNI01001265.1_pt1 | contig 14056 bp, 12 predicted proteins | sample 1573421 | NCBI WGS metagenome assembly OGNI01 (sample SAMEA2581928, study PRJEB24529) | metagenome | biome: Human gut stool | place: China | collected 2011
GATGAAAAGTGCATGCTTTACTGTGTTGTTTCCAAGAAACAGATCGTAGAACTGAAAGATATTGTGGCATCGGTGGATCCGGATGCATTTGTCATTGTCTCAGATGTCCGCGAAGTACTTGGCGAGGGATTTCTGGAATATCATAAGAACTAAGGATGAAACAGAGAGACAGGAAATTTTTTTGTGGAGATTGTATACAGGGAATTAGAGGTAAAATTTCCAGTAGAATTGAGGAAATGCATAAAAAAATATGTATTTCCTCTTTATTTTTTTGCAGTTTTGCATTAAAATGTAATCTAGGTATTTTTATTGAGGGAGAAAAGTACGATTTTTTTTGTGAAAGTTGAACAGAATCGACCAGAGAAGGAGCATAGCTTATGATTTCGAATCAGATACTTCAGAACACAATTGATGGATTGAAGGGAATAACCAGAATTGATTTATGCATTATTGACGTCGAGGGAAAGATTTTGGCTGCTACATTTCCTGACGCAGAGAAGTATGTAGAACCTGCTCAGGCATTTGTGGAGTCACCTGCAGACAGCCAGGTGGTGAACGGATATCAGTTTTTCAAGGTGTTTGATGAACACCAGTTAGAGTATATCCTGCTTGCCAACGGAGACAGTGACGATGTCTACATGGTGGGTAAAATTGCCAGTTTCCAAATACAGAATCTTCTGGTAGCATATAAGGAGAGATTCGATAAAGACAACTTTATCAAGAATCTTTTGCTGGACAATTTACTGCTGGTTGATATTTATAACAGAGCGAAGAAGCTCCATATTGATACAGAAGTCCGGAGAGTGGTATTTATCGTTGAGACGAACCGCGAGAAAGATGGCAATGAACTGGAAAAGATCAGAGGAATCTTCGGTGGCAAATCCAAGGACTTTGTCACTGCGGTAGATGAGAAGAACATCATCGTGGTGAAAGAAGTTGCAGACAACGAGGGATACGATGAACTGAACAAGACAGCAGAAGTGATCGTGAACCTGTTCCGTGCAGATGCTGAGAATGATGTTCATGTCGCTTATGGAACAATTGTAAATGAGATCAAAGAAGTATCCCGTTCTTACAAGGAAGCCCGTATGGCATTGGATGTAGGAAAGATTTTCTTTGAGGAAAAAGATGTGATCGCATACTCCACATTGGGAATTGGACGTCTGATCTACCAGCTCCCGATTCCACTGTGCAAGATGTTTATCAAAGAGATTTTTGATGGCAAATCACCGGATGACTTTGACGAGGAGACTCTTACCACGATCAACAAGTTCTTCGAGAACAGCCTGAACGTTTCCGAGACATCCCGCCAGTTATATATCCACAGAAATACACTGGTATATCGTCTGGATAAACTGCAGAAGTACACAGGACTGGATCTTCGTGTGTTTGAAGATGCCATTACATTTAAGATTGCATTGATGGTTGTAAAATACATGAAATATATGGAGTCATTGGATTACTAGAATTTAGGAGGAAGCAATGATTAAGTTGGAACATGTCAGTAAGTCATATACAGCAGGAATCCCTGCGTTAAATGACGTAAGTCTTGACATTGAAGAAGGCGAATTCGTATTCATAGTTGGTGACAGTGGTTCAGGAAAATCTACACTGATCAAGCTTTTGCTGAAAGAACTGGAACCAACAGAGGGTACGATCACGATAAACAATAAGAAACTGAACAAGATCAAAAGAAGGCAAATCCCGAAATTCCGCCGTAATATCGGCGTTGTATTTCAGGATTTCCGCTTGTTAAAAGACAGAAACATTTATGATAATGTTGCGTTTGCCCAGAAAGTCATCGGCGAGTCAAACCGCAGCATTAAGAAGAATGTTCCATCCATGCTGTCTATGGTAGGACTTGCTGCAAAGTACCGCTCTTATCCAAGGCAGTTGTCCGGCGGTGAGCAGCAGCGTGTTGCGATCGCAAGAGCGCTTATCAATGAGCCAAAGATTTTACTGGCGGACGAGCCAACCGGTAACCTGGATAATCATAATGCATGGGAGATCATGAAACTTCTGGAAGAGATCAATAGCCGTGGAACTACAGTGGTAGTTGTAACACATAACCTTGAGATTGTGAAAGCAATGAACAAGCGTGTCATCACTATGAAGAAAGGCGTTGTCGTTGAGGACAGCGAGGGTGATTATAGCGATGAGGATTAGTACATTTTTCTACACGATAAAGCAGGGACTGAAGAATATCTGGAAGAATAAGATGTTCTCACTTGCGTCGATTGCAACGATGACCGCATGTATCTTTTTGTTTGGTCTGTTCTATACGATCGTGACAAATTTCCAGTCTATGGTGAAGGATGCAGAGTCCGGCGTTGCTGTAACAGTCTTTTTTGACGAGGGAATCTCACAGGATAAGATTGATGAGATTGGGGATCTGATCCGTGCAAGGGCAGAGGTATCAAATCTGGAATTTGTTTCAGCGGATGATGCATGGGACAGCTTCAAGCAGACTTACTTTGAAGGAAACGAAGCAGCAGCGGAGAGTTTTGCCGGGGATAACCCACTGGCAAATGACGCCAGCTATTCCATTTATATGAATGACATTTCCATGCAGCAGACGTTAGTGACCTATTTACAGTCAGTGGACGGTATCCGGGAAGTAAAACAGTCAGCAGTTGTAGCGAATACGCTGACCGATTTTAATAAATTGATTGGATATGTCTCCGCAGGAATTATTATTATCCTGCTGGGGGTTGCAGTCTTTTTGATCAGTAATACCATCACCGTTGGTATTTCTGTGCGAAGAGAAGAGATTGGTATTATGAAACTGATCGGTGCTACCGATTATTTTGTGCGTGCACCATTTGTGGTAGAAGGTATTGTGATCGGATTGATCGGAGCAGCGATTCCGCTTGGCATCCTGTATGTCCTTTATGGACGGATCATTGATTACATCGGGGAGAAGTTCAGTTTTATCAGCAATATGATGAAATTTTTACCGGCAGATGAGGTGTTCCATACACTGGTTCCGGTAGCATTGATACTCGGTGTCGGCATTGGTTTTATTGGCAGCCGCATCACAATCAGAAAGCATTTGAAAGTATAATTTTATGAAGAAAAGAAACATTTTACGCCGCATTCTGGCGGTGGTACTTGTTCTCACGATGGCAACAGGGCTGACGGCACAGGCAAAAGGAGATGCATCATCAACGTCGCTCAAGGAAGCACAGAAAGAAAAAGCCGCATTGGAAAAGCAGTTAAAAGCTGCGAAAGAGCTGATCAATGATCTGAAGGATTCCAAAGGTGATGTAGAGGACAAAGTTCAGGAACTGAACAATGAACTTGTGGATATCTCATCGAAGATCACTTCACTGGAAAATCAGCTTGCGGACAAAAGCACAGAGATTGCAGATGCCGAGGCAGAATTAGCACAGGCAGAAGCAGATAAACAAAAACAGTATGACGATATGAAAACCCGTATCCGGTATATGTATGAAAACAGCCAGACAACGTATCTGGAGCAGCTTCTGGAATCGAACAGCGTGGCAGAGTTTCTGAATACGGCAGAGTATATCGCAGAGATCCAGAAGTATGACAGGCAAAAGCTGGATGAGTACACGGAGAATATTGAATATATCACCGTGGCGAAAGAACAGCTTGAACAGGATTACGCTGATCTGGAAAATATGAAAGCGAATGTGGAGAGCCAGAAGCAGTCTGTTGCAGCACTGATGAGCCAGAAGGAGACAGAGCTTGCAGGCATCACAAGTAATATTTCGGATGCGCAGGAGGATGCAAAGTATTTTGAGGCAGAGATACAGGCGCAGAACGAATTGATAGCGGAGATCAAGCGGATCGAGGCTGAGAAAGCGGCAGCGGCAGCCAAAGCGGCTGCAGAGGGAAAAGAGGTAGCAGACAATCCTTATACAGGTGGAGCTTTCACATGGCCGTGTCCGTCAAGTACAAGGGTTACCAGTGATTATGGAACGAGGGTTTCACCGACTTCAGGAGCGTCTTCAAACCATAAAGGAATTGATATCGGTGCCTCAGCAGGTGCGGCGATCGTTGCAGCGGCAAACGGTACCGTAAAGGCGGCAAATTACAGCAGTGCAGCCGGAAACTACGTGATGATTGATCATGGCGGCGGACTTTATACCGTTTATATGCATTGTTCCTCGCTTGCAGTTTCGGAAGGAACAGCAGTTTCCGCAGGTCAGACGATCGCCTACGTTGGAAGTACAGGTATTTCTACTGGAAATCATTTACATTTTGGTGTATCATTAAACGGAAGTTATGTCAGTCCGTGGAGTTATCTCAAGGGCTGATAAGCGTTCCGGGAATCAGGCAGATAAAGTATATAAAAAGAGGTTGCCACACGAAAGCCGGAAATCGGAAACGGCATTTTGTGTACAATCTCTTTTTTTCTGTTTTGTAAAGGTTATGGAAAATAAAACCGGCACCTCGGCATTTTTCTCAATTGCTATGAAAGTGGAGGTGCGGTTATGCATATGTTTACATGGAAAGGATGCAGCAAAAATGTTTTGAAATTGCTGCGAAAGGAAATTTATGGATCAGCAGAATTATGAACTGGATCAAACTGGAGCGGAAGAGACTCCAAAGAAGAAAAAAGGAAGCACAGTCAAAGGAATCGTGATCGGTGTGATCGGAACACTTCTGATAAGCTGGACGGGAATCAATGTGGCATGTCTGGCAACAAATTCACAGATCCTGATCACGAACAAGGAAAGTGCAGATGACGGAGAGGGCGCAGTGCTCGACGCAGATACGGTCAGCAAGATCAATGAACTGACTGCATACACAAAGCTCTATTATTATGATGACATTGAAAATGAGAAACTGCAGGATGGACTGTATACAGGTCTGATCGATGGATTGGGAGATAAATATTCTGTTTACTATAATGCAGAAGATTATCAGGCACTTCAGATATCTACGACAGGCCAGTACTATGGAATCGGTGCAGGGTTAAGCCAGGATAAGGATACCATGGTGGTAACAGTCAACAAGGTTTATGAGGGAACCCCTTCTGAGTCAGCAGGATTGTTGAAAGATGACGTGATCGTTTCCGTGGACGGAACAGAGGCTGCTTCCATGGAACTTTCGGAACTGGTAAAACTGATTCGTGGAGAGAAGGGAACGACTGTCCATCTGGAGATTTACCGTCCGTCTACCGAGGAAAATCTTTCCTTTGATGTAGAAAGACAGGACATTACATTGCCAAGCGTGTCCCACAAGATGTTCGAGGATGGTATTGGATATGTACATATTGATTCCTTTGAGACAGAGACGGCAGCGCAATTTGAGGAGGCAGTAAAAGATCTTGAAGATCAGGGAATGAAAGCACTGATCATTGATGTGAGATATAATCCCGGTGGTATGGTGACCGCAGTTGTCCAGATCCTGGATGATATTCTGCCGGAGGGAACAGTTGTGTATACAGAAGATAAAAACGGAAACCGTCAGGACTACACTTCCAGCGGGGATACGTATCTGGACTACCCGCTTGCGGTACTGATCAATGGGGAGAGCGCCAGTGCGTCCGAGATTCTGGCAGGTGCGGTCAAAGATTATCAGTACGGCACTCTGATCGGAACGACAACCTTTGGAAAAGGAATTGTGCAGACAATCTTCCCGTTGGAGGATGGGGACGCAGTGAAGCTTACGACTGCCAAATATTTTACTCCGAACGGAAATTATATTCACGGTGTCGGAATTGGGCCGGATATTGAACTGGAATACGAATATCTCGACAAAGATGCAACTTCTTATGACGAGGCATATGATAACCAGATTCAGAAGGCGATAGAGGTTTTAAAGGATAAAATCCAGTAAATAACAGGAGAATAGCATGAAAAAACAACTTTATCGGATCGTTACAGGGATATTGGCAGTAGCATGGATGTGTCTGATTTTTTCTTTTTCCAATCAGCCTGCGACGGAATCGAGTAAAGTGAGTGGCGGATTGTGTCATCGTCTGGTGGAGCGTGTCAATGATACGCTCCATCTGGATATGACCGAAAAACAGCAGCTGGCCATGGCAGAAAAAATCGAATATCCGGTAAGAAAAGCAGCCCATATGACAGAGTATGCCATATTAGGTCTGCTTTCTTTTGCATTTTACCGCGGAATCCTGAAAAAAGAAAAGCGACAGTTTCTTGCGGCGCTGCTCACGGCGGCAGTTTATGCGGCTACAGATGAGTTTCATCAGTATTTTATACTGGGAAGGTCGGCAGAGGTGATGGATGTGTGCATTGACACGCTCGGCGCGTCGATCGGACTTGCAATTCTTTTTTTTACCTTAAAAGTAGTGCGAAAACATTGCCAAAAATCAAAGCTTACTTTACAATAAAAATAACAGACAGATAAAAGAGTCTGTCAGATAAAAAATGAAAGAGGTGATACTGTGGTAGAACTTGATCAATTTAAAGTGACTCTGAATTCATACAGAGGACCGCTGCAGGAAGTGAGGGATTCACTTTGACCTGGCTGACAAAGAGCAGAAAATCCAGGAATTAGAGCGGGAAATGGAAGACGGCAGTTTTTGGAATGATCCGGTCGTTTCCCAGAATAAAATGAAAACTTTAAAAAGTTTGAAAGATGACGTTGCAACTTATGAGAAGCTTGCAACACAGTTTGACGACATAGAGACACTTATCGAGATGGGGTATGAGGAGAATGATGCTTCCTTGATCCCGGAGATTGAGGAGATGTTGAATGAGTTTGTTACAACTTTTGACAATATTCGTATTAAGACACTGCTTTCCGGTGAATATGATGGGGATAATGCGATCCTGTCGTTACATGCCGGGGCTGGTGGAACCGAGTCGTGTGACTGGGCACAGATGTTGTTCCGTATGTATTCCAAATGGGCAGACAGCAGGGGATATGAGCTGGTTGTCCTAGATTCGTTAGACGGGGATGAGGCAGGAATCAAGTCCATCACATTCCAGATCAATGGAGAGAATGCGTATGGATATCTGAAATCGGAAAAAGGCGTACACCGTCTGGTCCGTATTTCTCCGTTTAATGCGGCTGGAAAGCGCCAGACATCTTTTGTATCCTGTGATGTTATGCCGGATATCGAGGAAGATCTCGACATTGAGATCAATGAAGATGACTTAAGAATTGATACTTACCGTTCCAGCGGAGCCGGTGGACAGCATATCAACAAGACTTCCTCTGCGATCCGGATCACGCACCTTCCGACCGGAATTGTCGTGCAGTGCCAGAATGAGCGCTCCCAGCACCAGAACAAGGATAAGGCAATGCAGATGTTAAAGGCAAAACTGTATCTGTTGAAGGAGCAGGAAAATGCAGAGAAGGCAGCCGGTATCCGCGGTGAGGTCACAGAGATCGGCTGGGGTAACCAGATCAGATCCTATGTCATGCAGCCATATACGATGGTCAAAGATCATCGCACAGGTGTGGAAACCGGAAATGTGGACAGCGTAATGGATGGAAAAATAGATTTATTTATCAACGGATACTTAAAGTGGTTATCTTTGGGATGTCCGAAGGGATTAGGTGGCGACGATGAATAACTGGATTCCGGTGATCGTCATACTGGCGGTGCTCGCAGGTGGCGGTTATTATGCATACCGGAAAATCAAAAGAAAAGTAGAGGATGTTTCCCAGGCTTTATTCGGGACAGATTCATTGGTGGAGGGATGGAATAAGCAGGCAGATGAGCTTGCAGCCACCCCGAAATCCGTGTCCGGGATGACGCGGATCTTTGAACCGCAGATCCAGAGGGATTTTCCGGATTTTAATCTGGTGCAGTTTAAGAATAAGGCTGAGAATATGCTGGTTTCCGCTTTGCAGGCAATTGATTCCGGGAATGTTTCGCTGATCCGGGATGCTTCAGAGGAATTAAAAGCGCAGGTAGAAAATAGAATTGAAATGAACCGGTCGGAAGGAATCCGGGAAGTATACGAAAAGATCCGGATTCATCGGACGGAGATTTCCAACTATGAAAAAAAACAGGGAAAATGTATCATTACATTTCAGAGTGCTGTGGAACATCTTCATTATAAAAAGAAAGATGGAACAGTGGTTTCAGGGGATGAAAACCGATTGGAGCAGACAAAGTATAATGTTGAGGTCATGTATATCCAGGATGAGAAGATGGCAAAAATCGACAATGCTGTCGGAACAACCTGTCCGCACTGCGGTGCACCGGTCACCAATCTGGGGGCAATGTACTGCGAGTACTGCGGGCTTGCGATCACACCGATCAATTTAAAGGTTTGGACGCTTCATCGTTTTTATGAAGTAGATTACAATCACGTATAGGAGGATATGTTATGGGAATTATTAGGGCAATTGGACAGGCGATCGGAGGAACACTTGCAGATCAGTGGTTAGAGGTCATCGAAGCAGATGACATGAGCGACAAAACCGTCTTTACAAGCGGTGTGCTGATCCGCAAAGGACAGAATACCAAGGGAACAGGCAACACAGTTTCCAATGGTTCGATCATCCATGTTTATGACAATCAGTTCATGATGTTAGTGGATGGCGGCAAGGTAGTCGATTACACGGCAGAACCGGGATATTACAAAGTGGATAACTCTTCCCTGCCATCATTGTTTAACGGACAGTTTGGAGATTCATTAAAGGATTCTTTTAACCGTATTAAATATGGCGGTCAGACACCAACTGCGCAGAAAGTATTCTTTATCAATCTGCAGGAAATTAAAGGGATCAAGTTTGGCACGAGAAATCCGATCAATTACTTTGATAATTTTTATAATGCCGAGCTTTTCTTAAGAGCGCATGGTACATATTCCGTTAAGATCACCAATCCACTCCAGTTCTATGCAGAAGTAATTCCGAGAAACGCAGACAGAGTGGAGATCGATGAGATCAACGAGCAGTATTTGTCAGAGTTCTTAGAGGCATTGCAGTCCTCCATCAACCAGATGTCCGCAGACGGAACACGTATTTCCTATGTGACATCCAAAGCAAGAGAACTCGGAAAATATATGTCTACTACACTCGATGAAGAGTGGAACCAGACACGTGGTATGGAAATCCAGGCAGTCGGTATTGCAAGCGTTTCTTATGATGAGGAATCCCAGAAGCTCATCAACATGAGAAATGAAGGTGCAATGTTAGGTGGAGATGCAAGTGTGCTCCGTGGTATGGCTGTTAAGAATTTAACAGAAGGTGTGCGTGACGCAGGTTCCAATGCAGGCGGTGCGATGACAGGATTCATGGGCGTCGGCATGGGAATGCAGCAGTTTAACACTTCCATGGAAGGATTGAACGCCATGACAGCAGGCATGGCAGGAACACAGCCACAGGCAGCACCACAGCAGGCAGCAGCACCACAGCAGACAGCAGCCCCGGCAAATAGCTGGACCTGTGAGTGCGGAGCATCAAATACCGGAAAGTTCTGCAGTGAGTGCGGAAAACCTGCACCGGCTCCGGCAAATAGCTGGACCTGTGAATGTGGAACCGTGAATACCGGAAAGTTCTGCAGTGAGTGTGGAAAACCTGCACCGGCAGCGGAGTGGACTTGTGAGTGTGGAACCGTCAACAAAGGTAAATTCTGCAGCAATTGCGGAAAGGCAAGGAGCTAACTATGGCAGTTATCAGTTTTAAGTGTCCAAACTGTGACGGAGAACTGATTTTTGACCCGGAAACACAGAAGTATAAATGCGAGTACTGTGGTTCAAAATTTACCCAGGCGGAATTGGATGCATTGCAGCCGGCAGAGTCTGAGGAAACGGATGCCGGTGCAGCGGATGGTTCTGATGAAGCAGAGCAGGAAACAACCGAGCAGCAGAGTCCGGACACAAAGAAAAAAGAAGGGGAGGACGGCGGCGCAGAGGCAGTCATTTATAACTGCCCTTCCTGTGGAGCAGAAATCGTGACAGATGCAACGACAGCAGCCACGTTCTGTTATTATTGTCACAATCCGGTCGTGCTTGGAAAACGGCTGGAAGGAAAGTATCTTCCAAATAAAGTCATTCCTTTTAAAATTTCCAAAAAGGAAGCGGAAAAACGTTTCTTAGAATATGTTGGAAAGAAAAAATTTGTTCCAAAGGCATTTTTTAATAAGAAACAGATCGAATGTCTGAGTGGTGTCTATTTCCCATATTGGATCTATGATGCAAAATTGCAGGGAAAACTGCAGGGCGAAGGCAAGAAAATCCGTGTGTGGAGAACCGGAGATACCGAGTACACAGAGACAAAGTTTTACCATGTGGAGCGTGAGGGTGAGGTCGATCTGAAGAATCTTGCAGAGAACGCACTGCAAAAGGCAAATGTGCAGCTTGTGAAAGGGGTACTGCCGTATCAGTTCAATGAGATGAAAGATTTTAATATGGGATATCTTTCCGGTTTCATGGCAGAGAAACGTGACATCGAGCAGAAAGCAGTGGAAGGAAATATGCAGGCTACGATGAAAAACTCAGCGGAAAAACTCATGCGGGAATCTGTTCAGGGATACAATGCGTTATCGGTCAACTCATTCGGGGTGATCCCGAAGAAGGAGGACTGGTCTTATGCGTTGCTTCCGGTCTGGACTGTTACCTATAAGGGGAAAGATGGAAAAATCTACTATTATTCCATGAACGGGCAGACAGGAAAAGTGTTCGGAGAACTTCCGGTAGACTACGGAAAAGTCACGCTGACGGGTATTATTTCGGCAGTCGTTGTCTTAATCATTGCATTGATCGGAGGGTATTTCTTATGAGAGATAAATTAAGAAAAAGAATCGCTCTGTCCGCAGTAACTGCACTGACACTTTTTGCGGCTGTACCGGTCTATGCGGATACTTATGATGCGGTGTATGATGATGCAGCGTTACTTTCAGATGAGGAACAGCAGTCGCTTTCGGAAGAAATCACCAATCTGCAGGAGACCACAGGCTGGGAGATTTTTGTCCTGACGACAGAGGATGCACAGGGAAAGACAGCGAGAGAGTATGCGGATGATTTTTATGACACGACAGCAACAGGCGATGATGGCGTGGTGTTCCTCATTGACATGGATAACAGAGAGGTTACGATATCGACTGCGGGAGAAGCCATTTACTATCTGAATGACGACAGGATCGATGATATTCTGGATAACTGTTATGATTATGTTGTGGATGGGGAATATGCTTCCTGCTTTTCTTCCATGTTAAGTGATGCAGAGTACTATTATGAGGTGGGAGTCCCATCTGACGCTTATACCTATGATGAAGAAACAGGCGAGATCCATTATTACCATGTACTCACGTTGGGTGAAATTCTGTTTGCAGTTGTACTTGCAGCAGCTGTGTTTGCCGCTGTATTTTTTGGAATTACCGGAAAATACCGTCTGAAATTTGGCGGTGGATACCAGTATGATTACCATGCGTTCGGAAAAGTTAACCTGACCGGTCAGGAAGACCGTTTTGTCAACCAGATGGTGACGCATCGGAGGATCCAGACTGATAGTGGAAGCAGTGGGGGTGGCAGCAGCCATTCCGGCAGATCGACGGTACATACCAGCAGTTCTGGCAGAAGTCATGGAGGCGGAAGCCGCAAGTTCTAAATATCAGAAATTTGGTGAACAAGAAACAAAAATATAGAAATGTTCTGGAAAAGAGGTTGCCTTGGCAGCCTCTTTGTGTTATTATCTTCCTCATGAGGACAAATGTAAGTCCCAAACAAACAGAATAGATTCTATATACAAAAGAGAATCTGTTGAATCTGGCAACTAAGAGGTATTCATTTCCATGAAAGACAAAATGCAATATTATGTTTTGAAAGAGAAGGCAGTGCCGGAAGTACTGCTGAAAGTAGTGGAGGCAAAAAGGCTGATCGATTCCGGTAAGATCGCATCGGTGCAGGAGGCGACAGAGAGCGTTGGAATCAGCCGCAGTTCTTTTTACAAGTATAAAGATGATATTTTTCCTTTTCACGAGACAACAAAGGGAAAGACCATTACGATGGTCATTCAGATGGATGATGAGCCGGGACTTTTGTCCGGGGTATTGAAAACGATTGCTGATTTTCATGCCAATATCCTTACCATTCATCAGAGTATACCGGTCAATGGAATCGCAACGCTGACGCTCAGTATTGATATTTTACCGCAGACGGGGGATGTTGCAGAGATGGTCACAAAGATTGAGAGTGTGGGCGGCATTCAGTATGTGAAAATTCTGGCGAGAGAATAAAAACAGACTGGCAGAACAGAATAGTTTACATAATACAAAAACAGAAAGGCAGAATAAAAATGATAAAAGTAGCAATTATGGGTTTTGGAACGATCGGTTCCGGTGTGGCAGAGGTTTTAGACATCAATAAGAAGAGCATTGCAGCCCGCGTCGGCGATGAAGTGGAATTAAAGTATGTTCTGGATTTAAGAGATTTTGAGGGAGATCCGATCCAGGAGAAAATCGTACATGATTATAAAGTGATCGCAGAAGATCCGGAAGTAGCGATTGTAGTTGAGACAATGGGTGGCGTGGAGCCGGCGTATACTTTTGTAAAAACAATGTTAGAGGCCGGAAAACATGTGACAACTTCCAATAAGGCACTGGTGGCTGCAAAAGGTGCAGAGCTGATCGCACTTGCAAAAGAAAAAAATGTGAATTTCATGTTTGAGGCGAGTGTCGGCGGCGGTATTCCGATCATCCGTCCGTTAAATTCCTGTCTTACTGCAGATGAGATCGAAGAGATCACCGGTATCGTAAACGGTACAACGAACTATATGATGACTGAGATGACAGAAAAGGGTGCTGATTTTAATGAAGTTTTAAAGGATGCGCAGGCAAAGGGGTATGCAGAGAAAGATCCTACTGCCGATGTGGAAGGTTATGATGCATGCCGTAAGATTGCTATTTTAACATCTTTAGTATGCGGACAGCAGGTTGATTTTGAGGACATCCACACAGAGGGAATCACAAAAATCACACCGACGGATATCAAATACGCACAGGCGATGGGAAGAGCGATCAAACTGCTCGCTACCAGCAAAAAAGGTCCAAAAGGCTATACAGCGATCGTTGCTCCATTTTTACTTCCGGCATCTCATCCGCTCTATGCAGTAAACGGCGTGTTCAATGCAATTTTCGTACATGGCAATGTGTTAGGTGACGCAATGTTTTACGGCAGCGGCGCAGGAAAATTACCAACAGCAAGTGCCGTTGTAGCAGATGTCGTTGAGATGGCAAAGAATCTGGACAAAAATATTCCAATCGAGTGGAGTTCAAAGAAACTGGAACTCGTAGATTACAGGGAATGGGAGAATCGGTTCTTCATCCGCACAACAGCAGACAAAGTAGCTGTAGAAAGAGTATTTGGAACTGTTACGTATGTACAGGCAGAAGGCGTGACCGGAGAGCTTGGCTTTGTGACAGAGAAGATTTCTGAGAGCGACTGCGAGAAGAAGGAAGCCGAACTTGGAAATGTTTTACAGAAGATCCGTGTAGCGTAAAGATATAGAAATACAAATTTATTTGCATTTGGTGAACTGCAAGTGAATAAAAAGAGAAATACAAATGGAAATTTCGCAAAAATAAAGCGAAATTTCCATTTTTATGTTAGAATATCAACAGTATGAAAAAAAGAATGGAGCAGAAACAGATGAAAAAAATCGGAATTATCGGAGCCATGGAGCTTGAAGTAGAAACTTTAAAATCGAAAATGAATGTTGTAAAAACAACAAAAAAAGCAAATATGGAATTTTTTGAAGGAACATTAAACGGTGTCGAGGTTGTGATCGTGCGCAGTGGTATTGGAAAAGTAAACGCCGGTATCTGCACACAGATCCTTGCAGATTTATTTGACGTGACACATATCATCAATACCGGTATCGCAGGTTCTCTGGACGCACAGATCGATATCGGGGATATCGTTGTTTCCACAGATGTCCTTCAGCATGACATGGATGTGCGTGTATTCGGTTATCCGTTAGGTGAGATCCCACAGCTTGGAACTTTAAGTTTTCCGGCGGACGAGAGAATGGCATCCCTTGCCAGGAGCGTGTGCGAGAAAGTCAACACCGAAGTGAAAGTGTTCTCCGGCAGGATCGTAAGCGGCGACCAGTTTATCTGTGATAAGGAAGTGAAGGACAAATTAGTCGAGAACTTCCA
>OGNI01001269.1_pt1 | contig 14034 bp, 11 predicted proteins | sample 1573421 | NCBI WGS metagenome assembly OGNI01 (sample SAMEA2581928, study PRJEB24529) | metagenome | biome: Human gut stool | place: China | collected 2011
CATAGACGAAATTTTGAAATTGAATCCCAAGCCCGGGGGGACAGTCGCCGATTTTTCTTACGGACAACAGGCCGAAAAGATTATTCCGGATTTTATGCTCGATTTGGTAGATGGAGAATTGCAGCTGAGTTTAAATTCAGGGGATATTCCCGAATTGAAAATCAATAAAGCTTATCTGAATATTCTTGAACAGTATCAGAAAGACCAGTCGCCTAAGAATAAGAAAGATGTCGTGTCGTTTGTAAAGTATAAATTGAATTCTGCCAGATCGTTTATAGATGCTGTACAACAACGAGACAACACCCTGATGCTGACCATGACCGCTATCGTACAGTTTCAGAAACAATTTTTCCTGACCGGTGATGAAACGATGTTGAAACCGATGATTCTAAAAGATATAGCTGATATTACCGGATTGGATGTTTCAACGATATCACGGGTTTCCAATTCAAAATACGTTCAGACGTGGTTTGGAATATATGCTTTAAAGGATTTTTTTACTGGCAGTATGCAAACGACAAGTGGTGAGGAGGTAAGTACAGGTGAATTGAAGAATATGTTGAAAAAATTGGTCGATGATGAAGACAAGAAAAAACCGCTGACAGATGACGAACTGGCGGAGATCTTAAAAGAAAAAGGATACCCTATCGCCCGCCGGACGGTAGCCAAGTATCGTCAGCAACTGAACATTCCCGTAGCGAGACTTCGGAAGTGATAGGAAGAAATAACATGAAAATGAGAGTTGAGATTTTGTAATAAATAACTAGTAATAAAAAGAAGAGTGGATAAAGAAAGAGAGCATATCATAGCGGATAAGACCATGTTGCGGGTAGCGAGAGTTACCTCAATGGTGTTTACTCCATTTTCGATTCCGTTTTTGTCGTTTTTGGTGTTATTCCTTTTTTCTTATCTTCGTATCATGCCGATACAATATAAGTTGATTGTGTTGGGAATTGTTTATTGCTTTACCATACTGACGCCTACCATTACTATTTTCCTGTTTCGTAAGATTAATGGCTTCGCCCGTCAGGAATTGAGCGAACGTAAGAAACGTTATGTACCTATCCTGCTGACTATCATCTCGTATGTATTCTGCCTGCTGATGATGCGCAAGCTGAATATCCCCTGGTATATGACAGGCATTATTCTGGCATCTCTGGTAGTTTCTGTCATTTGTATTGCCGTCAACCTGAAATGGAAACTGAGCGAGCATATGGCAGGAATAGGTGGAGTGATCGGAGGACTGGTCTCTTTCAGTGCGTTGTTCGGTTATAATCCCGTAGCATGGTTGTGCCTGTTTATCCTGATTGCAGGTATACTGGGTTCCGCACGGATTATTCTGGGACATCATACATTGGGTGAGGTACTTTCCGGCTTTACGGTCGGTCTGGTAGCTGCTCTGCTGGTGCTTCATCCGGTGAGTAACCTTTTATTTCGAGTATTTTTATTTTAACAACAGTATAAATCCTAAAAACTAATTATTATGAACTTTCCACAGAATTTGAAGTACACGAACGAACACGAATGGATTCGCGTTGAAGGAGACATTGCATACGTAGGTATCACTGATTATGCTCAAGAACAATTGGGTGATATCGTGTTCGTAGACATACCGACTGTTGGTGAAACGTTGGAAGCCGGTGAGACATTCGGAACCATCGAAGTAGTGAAAACAATTTCCGATCTTTTCTTGCCGGTGGCCGGTGAAGTGATCGAACTGAATGAAGCGTTGGAAGAAAATCCGGAACTGGTTAATAAAGATCCGTATGGCGAAGGTTGGTTGATTAAAATGAAACCGACAGATATAAAAGCTGTGGAAGACCTGCTGGATGCCGGCGCCTCTTCCCTCAAGATAGAAGGACGGTTGAAGGACGTTTCCTATGTGAAGAACGTTACGGCTGCCTACCGCAGCAAGCTGGATGCCATCTTCGCCCGTCGCAAGGAGTACGTACGTGCTTCTTCGGGTACTTGCCGTTTCGACTTCACGCCCCGGTTGGACAAGAGTTTCAGCCGCGGCTTCACCCATTACTTCCTGCAGGGCCGCGACCGGGAAATCTCCTCTTTCGATACGCCGAAGTCCCTGGGCGAGGAGATGGGTACGATGAAAGAGCAGCGCGGCAACTACCTTACCGTTGCCGGAGTGAAACCTTTCCATAACGGAGACGGTGTCTGCTTTCTCGACGAACAGGGCCGTTTGCAAGGTTTCCGCATCAATCGGGTGGATGGCAACAAGCTGTATCCGGCAGGCGATGTGCCCCGTATCAAACCGCGCACCCGTCTTTTCCGCAATTTCGACCAGGAATTTGAACGCATCCTTGCCCGCAAGTCCGCCGAACGTAAAATCGGCGTTGAATGGGAGCTGGCAGATACCCCTTCGGGCTTTGCCCTGACTGCGGCGGACGAAGACGGCAACCGCATAACCTTGTCTTTTCCCTATCCAAAAGAACTTGCGCGTACTCCGCAACCGGAGAACCTGCGCACCCAACTCGGCAAATTGGGGAATACTCCTTTCGAGGTCATGCCCCTCGGCGGCACGGACAGCCCCTCGGCAACAACAGCTCCCGCCATTGCAATCAACCTGTTGCAGAATTGGTTCATACCCGCCTCGGTGATAGCCGACTGGCGTCGCCAGGCGATAGACAAGCTGACTGCTGCCCGCCGCATTACTTACCGTCGTGAGTTGCACGTGTGGAAACCCACCCGCCACCGTTTCCCGGCAACATCCCTGACCTATCTGGGCAATGTGATGAATACCGCCGCCCGCAGCTTTTATCAGGCCCACGGAGTAGCTTCCGTGGAACCGGCATACGAGAAGCAGGCCGTACCCGAAGCCGTACTCATGTTCTGCAAACATTGCCTGCGTTACAGCATGGGCTGGTGTCCTACGTATCAAAAGGGACATTCCCCGTACCGGGAACCCTATTATCTGGTAGGAACAGACGGCAAACGTTTCCGCCTCACTTTCGACTGCAAGAACTGCCAAATGAAAGTCAGCAGTTAAAAGCCAGGGATGAAGCTTACGTATAAAGCATACGGTATAAAGAATGAAGTATAAGGTATGGGGGAATACGCATAACGGATAGTGAAGATGATTGAGAATGAATGCCCAAAGTATATAATATGAAGAAAGAAGAAACAAACATAAACAGCCGTAAACACAGCGTCACCGTACAACGTGCGTCCCGCTCTTTATACCTTATGCCTCATACCTTATACTTAAATTTCATATTTTATATTTTATACCTTATTCTCGGTTCTTCTTGCCATTATCCCCGTCCGGACCTGGAAGACGGGAAATTGGGGGCAAAGACCCGCGATTCGCTGGCTTATCTGTACGAGCGTCACTATACGTGGAACACGAATCTGGAAGTGCAGGAAGATTCGGTGACGATAGCCTGCCTGCCTGTAAAGGACTGCTATAATACACTGTACAAGGGAGACAGGGTGGTGGTGGCGGAGTTTGCCATACACCCGACGGACAGTGTGGACAGCGTATGGGTCAAGCTCGCCCATTCTCAGGAAGTGCAGGGCTGGCTTCGGGAAAAGGACATGATCCGGGCATTTGTACCTACGGACAGTATCTCGCAGGCCATTTACCTGTTCAGCGATACGCATGCTTCCTATTTCATTGTTATTTTTGCGCTGTTTGTGGCGGCATGGCTGTTTCGCGCGTTCCGGCGGAAGCAGTTGCAAATGGTCTACTTCAATGATATAGACAGTGTATATCCGTTGTTGCTGTGTCTGTTGCTGGCGTTCAGTGCCACGGTGTACGAGTCGATGCAGGTGTTTGTGCCGGAGACGTGGCAGCATTTTTATTTCAACCCCACACTCTCGCCGTTTAAAGTGCCGTTCGTGCTATCCGTTTTCCTGATGAGCCTTTGGCTGTTTGTCATCGTACTGCTGGCGGTGCTCGACGATTTGTTCCGCCAACTGAGTCCGGAAGCGGCTGTGTTCTATCTGTTGGGGCTGGCTTCCTGTTGCATTTTCTGTTATTTCTTCTTTATACTGACTACCCATATATACATCGGTTATCTGTTTATAGCCGTATTTGTGTGGGTGTTCTTCAGGAAACTGCGTTCGTCACTGGCGGCATCCCGCTATCGCTGCGGCAATTGCGGACAGAAAATAGGGGCGAAAGGGGTTTGCCCGCATTGCGGGGCAATCAACGAATAGGGTATTTGCCGGTACCGGCTGGCGGTACTTCGCGTTCCAAAGGGAGGTACTTCGGCTACCGGCAGTTGGTACTCCGTGTACCAACGCTTGGTAGTCCGCGTACCATAGTGTGGTACTTCACGTACCAATGCTTGGTAGCTCCCGTACCAACGGTTGGTATTTCGTGTACCAACGCGGGGTATTACTTTGGTACACACAACCGGTTTATATTAAGAGGCTTACAATTCTGATTTACCTGCTTGTAAAAGTCGGCAAACTCTGTTTGCTAAAATCTGCAACGCAGTTCTATTCCGGCCTGGATGGGACGTCCTTTCTGCATAAATCCGTTGCCCATGCTTTCGAAATAGAAGGCGGCGTAATCCTTGTCCAGTGCATTGCGCACCCAGAAGTCTATCTGTCCGTGGCCTTTCTGGAAACTGATGCGTCCGTTCAGTGTGCCGTAGAATGATTGGCTGACGGTGTTCTCTTCCGTCCAATACACACGTCCCGCACCGGTGTATCCGGCATTCAGTTGGATGCGCTCCAGCCAATATCCCGGGTTGATGCGGAAAATGTACTGTCCGCCTACGGTCAGCGTGTGTTTGGGAACGAAAGGCACGTAGTTGCCGTTGTAGCTGATTTCCTGAAGCTGTCCGTTGACGCGGGCATTGGTTACGTAGTCCTTAAAGGTGGCATACGTATAGCCGTAGCTGGTGTTCAGTGTGAAGTCGGCAGTAATGGCGGCAGCCAGGGACAGTTCGGCGCCGAGGCTGCGGCTTTTGCCTGCATTCACCGTTTCGCGTCCCAAGCCGCTTGTTCCTGCAAAGCGTGAGATTTGCTGGTCGCGCGTCTCCAGCCAGAAGAGTGCGGCATCGGTACGCAGACGGTTATTGAAAAGATTCAGGTGAGTTCCGATTTCGTAGTTCCAGGTTTGCTCCGGTTTGTATTCGGTGGCGGAGCGGGCGTCGGGATTCTCGTCTGCGTCGGGGAACATTTCGTTGATAAGGTCTTTGTAGGATGCGCTGGGAGAACCCTCTACGGCTTTCAGAATCTCCTCTTTTGTCTGCCGCATCATGTCGTTTTTCAGGCTGGACTGCAACAGGTCGGAGAACATCTGGATGTTGTATCCGCCCGAACGGTAGCCCTTGCTCACGGTTGCATAGACGTTGCCCCGATTGTTCTTGAAGTCATATTGAAGGGCAAACTTCGGCAGCAGTTGCAGGTAATCCTTGTCGATGGAACCGTGGTAGCGCGACTGTACGGTGAGTGCCGTTTCGGGCATCATCGGTATTTCTTTGATAACCTGCCCGCCCCGTACCATTTCTCCTTTGATACCTACCGTATAGTCCATTGCAGTGCCGGAGTCGTAGGTCATCTTCATCTTCTCATAATCCAGGCGCAGACCGGCGGTGAAAGATAATCCCGTAAGGCCGAACAGGTCCCGGAAAGTAGACTGGTGGAACAACGCTCCGTTGAGAAGCGGTGTGTCGAAATTACCGTTGATGAGCAGATTGCTGTTGCCGGGCCGCAAGGACGGCAGGATATTGATTCCCATACCGGGCATGGGCAGGGGAACTTCTATTTTGGACGGGATTACACTGCCCAGCATCTGCCCCAGCATTCCCATGCCGTCTTCCCTGAAGGTCACCGGAGCGTCGGTTTTCAGCCACTGGTAGAAGCCGAAGACGCCCGTAGCCCATTGCCAGCGGCTGCTGCCTTTGCTTTTCATCACAATCTCTTCGCTCAGGGTATGGATGCGTTGCTTCTGTTCCAGCGTATAGATGTCTTTCGCCGTAAAATCCTGGTCGATGAACATGCGGTCTTTCAGGAACTGATAGCCCGTTACGGCGCTCAGGGTGAAGCGCTGCGCCTGATATTCGAGGTTCAGCCCTGTATTCAGCAGGTTACGGTAGTAGCTGCTTTCGCGGTTGTTGGAGATTGTGCCGATATAGGATTTCATCTCTTCGCTTTGGACGGCGGGGTTGACGCTGCCGGTATAATAGTACGGATAGCCGCCCTGGTCGCTGTATTCGTAGCTCACGTTCAGGTCTGCTTTCCAGTTCTCGGAAGGCAGGTAGATGCCGCGGAAGCGTCCGCCGGCCGATTGGCTCTTGTCTGTCTTCTTATTCTCCAGCGCTGCGTTGCGGAAGAAGCCGCCTTCGTAGTCATAGAAGCCGCCGGTAGAGAAAGCGAAACGCTCGGACACCCGGTGGTAATGCGTCAGCGAAGTGTTGTAGGCATTGTGCGTGCCTGCGCCGATGCGCAAGTCCGTGCCCTGATAGGAGAAAGGCGATTTGGTGTGAATCTTGATCAGTCCGCCCATCGCATTGCGTCCGTACAGCGTTCCTTGCGGGCCGCGCAGTACGTCGATGCGTTCGATGTCGGAGTAGTCGAAGTCGAAAGCGGACTTGTCGATGTAGGGGATATTGTCCACATACAGTCCCACGGACGGCGTATTGATGCGCGAACCGATACCGCGGATATAGACGGCGGAAGTAAGGCGCGAACCGTAGTCGGGGATGAACATGTTGGGAACGAGTCCGGTCAGGTTCTTGATGGAGTTCACCTGTGCCGCCTGCATGTCCTGCTGCGAAAGCAGGGTGACGGCTGTGGGCTGTTCGCGCAGCTTGCGGTTTTCTTTGGGGGCTGCGATGACGAGGACTTCTTCCACGTCTACTACTTTCAAGGTGTCCAAATCTGCTGCCGACACATTACCGGCAGTGAGGAACGTCAGAATCAGGGGAATAATCTTATATTGTTTCATAACTGGTTTTTGTTTCGCTTGCAAAGTAACGCGAAATCTCCAGCCCGTGCAATCCTAATTTATGAGGATTATGATGCCGGGAGATGCGGGGCGGCAGAGGGATTGCCATCCGGTTTATATCCTGTCGGCATCGATGTAGCCGTGCATCACGGCATAGATTGTCAGTCCCGATACGGACTTGATGCCCAGTTTCTCCACAATGTTCTTGCGGTGGGTGATGACGGTGGTGAGGCTGATGTTCAGTTTGTCGGCAATCTCCTTGTTGATAAGCCCTTTGGTGATGAGCACCAGCACTTCTATCTCGCGGGCGGAAAGTTCGTGGGCATCGGCGTTGCCGGCGGCATGAGGCGGCATGGCGGAGCGGAGACCGTCCGGTTGCTTGTCGGGGTGTCCGTGCTGGTGTCCGTACCGATGGAGTTGCAGAATGTCTTTTACGAGGCCTTTCTCGTCCTGATAGATGTTCAGGGTCGGCACGCCCGATAGCTGAGGCTGGTTGTCGCCGCCTGCCAGTACGATGGTCTTGGGCTTTCGGGGCAGGAAGAATGAGGTATGCTCGAAATATATTTGGGAAGAGATGAAATAATGGGCATACATGTCGGGCGTATCATCCATGAGTTCGGCGAAGGAGCGGAACACACGGATGGTAGCCATCGGGATAATCTCTTCCAGAAGGTTCTGCAATCCCAAAGAGGTCAATGTGTTGGGAGCGACGATTGCTATTTCGGGAGCTGTCATAACGGTATAGGTTTGCCCGCAAAAGTACGGATTATTTTTGTATCATCCTTGCAATGCGGGGAAATGAATTTCACCTGCATGCGGAACTCTGCTGCTCTCATTGCAGCAAAAGCCGGCCTGCGGCTTCCGCACACCGTTCTCCGTCGATACCTGCCGACACGATGCCGCCTGCATATCCGGCTCCCTCTCCGCAGGGAAACAGTCCTTTCAAACGGACATGCTGCAAGGTGTCTTTATCTCTGACAATGCGCACCGGAGCCGATGTACGGGTTTCAACGCCAATCATGGCAGCTTCGTTGGTGAGGAAACCGTGGCTGTATTTCCCGAATTGCTGGAAACCTTTGCTCAGCCGGTCGGCAATGAACGGCGGCATCCAGAAGTGCAGAGGCGACGATACCAGTCCGGGGGCGTATGAACTTTCCGGCAGGTCGTAGCTGAGCTTTTTCCTGGTAAAGTCCGTCATGCGTTGCGCGGGGGCTGTTTGCTTCATGTTGCCCTGTTGCCAGCAGAGGCGTTCCAGAGCTTCCTGAAAATACATCATGTTGAGTTGGGAGTTGAAAGCCGGCTCTTCATTCATCATTCTTAACTCCTTATTCTCCAAGTCTTCCGGACGCAGCTCCACTACCATTCCCGAATTGCTCCACCGGGACCCCCGGTTGCTGGGGCTCATTCCGTTGACTACGATTTGCTGGGGACCGCTGGCTGCCGGAACTACAAAGCCGCCGGGACACATGCAGAAGCTGTACACGCCTCTTCCGTCCACTTGGGTAACGAAGCTGTACTCGGCGGCGGGCAGGTATTTGCCGCGTCCGTTGCGGTTGTGGTATTGTATCCGGTCTATCAGGGAAGCGGGATGTTCCAGACGTACTCCTACGGCGATGCCTTTGGCTTCTATTTCCACTCCGTTGGCTGCCAGCCAGCGGTATACATCGCGTGCGGAGTGTCCGGTAGCAAGTATTACAGGACCGAGGAATGTCCGGCCGGTATCGGTTACGATGCCTTTCACTTCATCGTTTTCAATAATAAGAGCATCCATCCGTGTCTCAAAGTGCACTTCACCGCCGCAACCGATAATGGTGTTCCGCATGTTTTCTATGACCCGCGGCAGTTTGTCCGTGCCGATATGGGGATGGGCGTCTACGAGTATGGAAGATGAAGCGCCGTGCTGGCAGAATACGTTCAGGATTTTGTCTACGTTTCCCCGTTTTTTACTGCGGGTATAGAGCTTGCCGTCCGAATAGGCGCCTGCACCGCCTTCTCCGAAACTGTAATTGGATTCCGGGTTGACGGTCTGTTCCCTTCCTATCAGGGCAAGGTCTTTCTTGCGGTCGCGTACATTCTTTCCGCGCTCCACGATGACGGGGCGCAAGCCCAGCTCTATCAGACGCAAGGCGGCAAACAGTCCGCCGGGACCGGCTCCCACAACGATGACTTGCGGCTTGTCCGACACATCGTTATAGACGGTTTCCTGATACTCCTTCTCTTTCGGCAACTCGTTGAGATAAGCACGCACGGTCAGGTTTACGAAGATGGTTCGCTGGCGTGCATCAATGCTGCGTTTCAGAATGCGCGTAGCCGTAATGTCGCGTGCGCTCACTCCTTTCTCTTGTATGAGGTATTCTTTTATGCGTTGTTCGTTGGCTGCAACCTCAGGCAACACGCGCAATTGGTATTCTTGTATCATTGGGTTTCTTTCTATATCTATATATAATGTGTATCAATCCGTATCTCCTGCGGCGGACTCATCCTATGGAGGACTTAGCCGAACAATGCCCGGAAGGCTTCTTCCACCTTTCTTACCGGTATCAGCTCAATCTTCAATTTGGACGTGTTCAGTCCCTGCAGATTATATTTGGGTAATATAAACCGTTTGAAACCGAGCTTCTCCGCTTCGCCGATGCGTTGCTCAATCCGGTTTACGGGGCGGATCTCGCCGGACAGGCCTATTTCTCCCGCCATGCAGATTTCGGGTTCTATGGCGGTATCCATGTTGCTGGACAGAATGGCGCTGATAACTGCCAGGTCGATGGCGGGGTCGTTCACTTTCAGTCCGCCGGCAATGTTGAGAAAGACGTCCTTTTGGGCAAGCTTGAAGCCGACCCGCTTTTCCAGTACTGCCAGCAGCATGTTCATTCTCCGTATGTCGAAGCCGGTGGCGGAACGTTGCGGGTTGCCGTAAACGGCACTGCTCACCAATGCCTGTGTTTCTATCAGGAACGGTCGTATGCCTTCTATGGCCGAAGCGATGGCTATGCCGCTCATTCCTTCATGGTCTTGGCTGAGGAGCAGTTCCGAAGGATTGCTTACCTGCCGCAGTCCGTCCTGTCTCATCTCATAGATGCCCAACTCGGCAGTGCTGCCGAAACGGTTTTTGATGCTGCGCAGGATGCGGTACATATAATGTTGGTCGCCTTCAAATTGGAGCACGGTGTCCACAATGTGCTCCAGTACCTTAGGCCCGGCAATGCTTCCTTCCTTGTTGATATGGCCGATGAGGATGACCGCCGTATGCGTTTCTTTGGCGAAGCGCAGGATAGAGGCGGAGCATTCTCTCACCTGGGCTATGCTGCCGGGAGAGGATTCGAGCGTCTCTGTGGAGATGGTCTGTATGGAGTCTATTATGACTAAATCGGGGCGTGTATTCTTTATGTGGACGTAAATCTGTTCCAACGAGGTTTCGCAGACAATCAGGCAGTCGGCGGATGTGCCTGACAGACGGTCGGCACGCAGCTTCAGCTGCCGGGCGCTTTCTTCGCCGGATATGTAGAGGATACGTTTCTCCGGTATGCGGAGGATGGTCTGCAGCACCAGGGTGGATTTTCCGATACCCGGTTCGCCGCCTATCAGCACCAGCGAGCCTTGTACCAGACCGCCGCCCAATACCCGGTTCAGCTCCGCATCGTGCAGGTCGATACGGGGTTCGTCATCGGCTGCGATTTCATCCAGTGTCACGGGCTTTGCTTTGGCGGTTTCCATGCCCGATACCGGACGTTTGTTTACGGTTTCCTTGCGTACAATCTCTTCTACATAGGTGTTCCACGCTCCGCACGACGGACATTTGCCTACCCATTTAGGCGATTCCTGCCCGCAATTGCTGCATACATATACCGTTTTCTCTTTTGCCATAAAAGAACTTCCTTTAGAATAATTGCCCAAAGGTACGATTTTTCGTTTCAGGGCTGGCGGTGTGTCACAGAGTTTTTTCTATATTTGTTCTCAAAAACATAAAACGGGGATTATACTATGATAGAAGATATTCTTGAATACAATAAGCGGTTTGTAGAGAATAAGGGATATGAGAAGTATATCACCAATAAATATCCCGATAAGAAAATCGCCATCCTTTCCTGTATGGACACCCGTCTGACCGAATTGCTGCCGGCAGTTCTGGGCAGAAAAATTCCTTTGAGAACAAAGCACTCAGCAACCTGGCTGAGACCTGCAATGCGGAAAATGGAACCTACAGGGGAGGTGACAGTGCGGTAGGAATCTGGAGGGTTCCTTGCGGGGAATCCGTTGCAAAAATGCAAATAGCGATGAAAGGAATGAAGAAAGTTGAAACAGAAAAGTCAGAACCGGTTTTTGGCGGCCCTGCTGGCAGTGGCAATGATGCTTCAGATGCTTCCCATGCTGGCTTTTGCGGAGGACGCACCCGACGCGCATGCGGTAAAGATCGACGGTAAGGAGGGGAGCTATGCGAAATTGGAGGATGCTGTGAGAGCGGCATCGAGCGGTGATACCATCATCCTTGGCGAGGGCAATTATACACTGTACAAGATCTCCAGCGAGGGTATGACCAAGGGAAAAAACCTGACCTTTGTGGGTCAGGGGCCTGACAAAACGGCCTGGAATATCGGTGCTGAGGTGCCGAACCCGGAGTATTATGGCACAGAGTATAACGGCGATTACAGCTTTGATGGTGCCGGAACAGTCACCTTCAAAAATATGACGCTTCGCTCCGGTGATAAAGATTATCTGGGCTTCATCCGTATTGACAATACAGTGGTAGAAAACTGCGTCATCAACGGCGAGACCTTCTACTGGGGTTATAAAAGTGCAGTGTTCACTAATACGACCTTCAATGCTCCAGATGGACGATATGCACTCTGGACGTATAGCTCCCCGATCATGACATTTGATACCTGCACCTTTAATGCAAGTGGAAAGGTAATCAATGTTTACACGGATTTCAGTGCAGGAAAACATGACATCACGGTTAACTTTAACAACTGCACCGTGAATTCCTCCACTTTCTTCCTCTATAAACAAGCGCTGAACATCAATGACAGCAACATGGGCAGCTATAAGTACATCATCAACATCAATGATCCCCAGACCGTCACGGCTGTCCGGGATACAACGACCTGCTCGCAGGTGTTCGGTTTTGGCGGTAAAAAGGACAACAATAGTGGTCGGACAGAGGTGTACTGGAACAATAGTGTGGAGCCGGTCTGGAAAGATGGCAAGATGCAGACACACTCCTATACCGATGGTGAGCATGACAATGCTTTTACCACCAGCTATTCGGAGTGGGAAACAATCGATGCACGAAATGAGTGGCGGGATGTAACGAAGACCTGCGATTACTGCGGCTGGTCGGAAACACAGAAGGAAATTGCCAGTGTATACCGCCTCCAGTACAACCTGAATGAAGGCGTTGGCGACGAAAATGCCAATTACAACGATGCTTTTTTCCATGAAAATGAGAGCGTGACGCTTGCAGCGGCTCCCACACGAGAAGGCTACCAGTTTGCTGGATGGCTGAGCCTTAACGGTAAGCTCTATAAAGCCGGGAGTGAGCTTGTCCTGACGGGTGATGAAGTGTTTACGGCACAGTGGAAGAAGGATGAGCCTGTCGTCAATCATACCCTGACCGTGACCGGCGGCACCTTTGCTGTGAAAAACGGCGACATTGATGTGACCGATACACTGGAAACCAGCACCGACGAGGCCAGCGGCAAGCAGACCTGCCTTGTGCCGGATGGTGCAGAAGTCACCGTGACGCTGGACCAGACGAAGGTTCCCGAGGGTATGGTGTTTGATCTCTGGTCTACCGGCAATTTTGACCTGCCGCTGGATCAGGATTACAAGGCTGAGGCCATTACCTTTACCATGAATGGTGATGTGGATGTGGCTGCACAGTACCGCAGCGCTGACATTGAGGATGGTTCTGATGTTGTTGGCCCCATCATTGTCGGTACGGCTGTTGTGGCTGGCGGCGCACTGGTCGGCGCTTCGTCTTCTCGTTGATTACCACGCCATCCAGCTCGCGGTGGCCCTGCACCAGAATCAGCTTGCCGGTATGAGCAGGATATGGACCTGCAGCATGCTGCCCGCTGGGCCATGGAGCACGACCTCCTGCCCGACCTGAATGATCAGGATACAGAGCTGCCCCCTGAACAGGTGAAGTTCTATCCGGACAACATGGTTACCAAGATCAGCGTGCTGCGTGCTTGGAAGAAGGCACAGGACCTCAAGCAGAATGCGCAGTAAAATTTGACATTCTCTGATATATCCCAAACACAGCAGGAGCGCCCCACCGGGTCATACCGGCGGGGCACTTCTGCTGTGTTTTGTTAAGCTTCAGGAAAGGGGAACATAGCCCACTCAGCGGCCCACGATGAGGTCGCGGCGGCAGCGCAGGCCGACCGTCAGGAAAGCGCTGCCGCCCAGCTGCCGGAGCACCACCCGCTGGGTGTCGGTCTGGCCCTCGCACAGCAGGGAAAGGTTCAGGGTGGTGGACCCCTTCTCCGTGGTGAGCACCAGCGTGGATACGCCCTGCTCCATCAGAGTCTTCATGTCCTGAATGGTGGTGCGGAAGGTGGCGGCGCAGTCCGGCACGTCCAGCGTCAGGACACGGCCCTCCTGCCGGGCGGTGTAAAGGACCTGACGGCCCAGCAGGCCCTTGACGGTGTACCGGGCTTCGGTGGTCTTTGCCTCGTCAGCGGAGATCAGCATGATGTCACCCTGAATGGGGTCACCCTCCGGTGCGCCGTAGCCGCCGTAGGCGGGGTCGGTCTCGCCCACGGCAACGTCGCCGCTGTGCAGCGCGATCTCGCCCTGAAGCATCACGCTTTCGTCCTGCGGGGGCAGGTAGCCTGCAACAACGGTGTCATCGGCGGCAGCGGCAGCGGCAGGCTCTTCGGCAAATGCGCCGACGCTCATGGGGATGGCAAGGGACAGCACCAGGGCTGCGGCAATGGCCTGACGGCCCAGCATTGTATTCAGAATCTTCATAAGAAATATACCTCCTGTACTATGGACGAAAAACCGCCCGTTCTGTAATGAATACGGAACGGGCGGCTTGTTTATTGCAGGGGTGTAAAAATTATTTCTCCCGGTTCAGGATCTCCATGAACTCCTCGCCGGTGATGGTCTCCTTC
>OGNI01001302.1_pt1 | contig 13659 bp, 12 predicted proteins | sample 1573421 | NCBI WGS metagenome assembly OGNI01 (sample SAMEA2581928, study PRJEB24529) | metagenome | biome: Human gut stool | place: China | collected 2011
GGCTGCGCGCCGCCGAACTTCAGTTTGCCGCCCGCGCCGAACACGCCGTTCATCAAGCTTTCCCAATCATCGGTATATGCCATGGTGCTGCCCTCCATCGGTGTTTTTTCTTCCAGTATAGTGAACTGCACAGCATTTTGCAAGCGCAAAAAAAGCTCCCCCTTTCGGGGGAGCCGGATGGGATCTATGCTGTTTTCTCAGCCCTTGCAGCCCTGCTCTTCCCAGTCGCCGAAATCGTTGGCATCGGCGATCTTAGTGACGTCGATTTTGCCGTTCTCATCCTTGGGGGCAACAGCGGGGCCGGCCTCTACGGGATTGGCGTTCGGGGCTTCGGGGTCGTACACAGGGCGCTCTTCGGCGGTCTCCGGCTGGGTCTGGGGTGCGTTCTCAGCAGGGGCGGGAGCTTCCGGTGCGGCTTCCTCGGCAGCTTCTGCGGCGGCATCGGCAGCCTTTGCCTCTTCCTTGGCCTCGGCTTCCGCGTAGGCTTCGGCGGTCTTTTCGGCCTCCTCGGCGTCCTTTTCGGCGTCCTCCGGGAACTCGACCTCCTCCACATGGAGCGGGTCTTTCTGGTTCAGGATCTTGTCCAGCACCACGATGGCAGCGCCGGTGACGGCCACGGCAGCAGCCGTGCCAAGAATACGGAACAGAGTTTTCATACCAGAACCTCCTTATAATACAGAAACGTTAAGAGAACGTTACGACCTCTTCCAGGGGCTTTTCGGCAGGCTCCACCGACACGGCGGTCAGCACCGGGCCCTTGCCCCGGTAGATGTTGTGGAACTTGTAGCCCACCTTGGCGGTCACCCGCACCCAAGCGCGCTGCTCCAGTGCCTTGTAGCCATCGTAGCTGCAGGGGAAGCCCACAAACTGGATGTCCTGCACGCAGCAGGTCATGGCAAAGCGGCCGGGCACAAAGCTGTTTTTGCCGGCGCGGTTGGTCTGGCAGACCTGTGCCAGAAAGCGCACCGTCTTGCCGGTGTACTTCTGGGGCTCGTCCTGACAGTCCATGTACCAGATGCCAAAATCGTCATCCGGGATGTCGATGGGGTCGGCGTTGATATCAAAGGGCAGCGGGTCGGGGATATCATCGTAGGCTACGCTGCCGTCCTTGAACTCGTAGGCGATATCGCACTTGCGGGAGGCCTGCCGCACCAGCTTGTGCAGCTCCTGCCGGGCGTCGTCGTTGTTCACGGCCTCGGCGCGGTTGAACACGATCAGCTCACTGCGGGCGATCTTGTCCAGCATCAGACTGCGCATGGAGTTGTCGCGGGCGTAGGTCAGGGCGGTGGTGCCGTCGGCAGTGGCGATGCACTGGTACACCAGCCAGTTCTCGGGCAGGGCATCCGCTAAATCCTGCAGCAGCCACATGCCGTTGTACTCGATGACCACGCGGCCTGCATCTGCTTCCTTGCCCAGCTTTGCAAGGTTCTGGGGGTTCAGTTCAGACTTATCCTCCAGCACCTTCACGGTCACGCCGGGGAAGGCGAACTTCTTCTCGTTGTATTCCTCTTCGCCCTCCTCGCAGACCAGCAGCAGGGTCTTGTCGCCGGAGTCGAAATTGGGGTCTTCAAAGGTCTCCTGAATAAACTTGGTCTTGCCGCTTTCCAGAAAGCCCACAAACAGGTAGACCGGGATCTCTTTTGCCATAATAAATGGTTGCTCCTTCTCTCAATAATGGGGTTCTCAGCAGCCGAACAGCTGGGCGATGGCGGTCTCGTTCAGCTTGGAGCCGATGACCACCAGCTTGCCGCCCACGTCTGCGCTGCGGCTGCGCACTTCCCACTCGCCGGGCACATAGTCGAACTCCAGCCAGCCGTCTGCGCCGCCGTCCACGATGCCCTTGCTGCGCAGAATCATGCCGTAATTGCCGGTATCCAGCTCGGTGAGGGCGTGCTCCACCTCGGCCTTGGTGAACTTGCGGGCCGTCTCCACGCCCCAGCTGGTGAACACTTCATCGGCGTGGTGGTCGTGATGATGATGGCCGCAGCAGCAATGACCGTCATGGTCGTGGTGATGCTCGTGCTCATCGTGGTCGTGGTCATGCTCGTCATGGTCATGATGATGCTCATGCTCGTGCTCGTCATCATCTTCATCATGATCGTGGTGGTGACCGCAGCAGCAATGGTCATCATGATCGTGCTCGTCGTGGTCGTGGTGATGATGCTCGTGCTCATCCTCGTCGTCATCATCGTCATCGTGGTCGTGATGATGGCCGCAGCTGCACACACCGTTCTCATGGTCGTGATGATGGTGATGCTCGTGCTCCTCTTCCTCGTCCTCGTGGGCGTGCTCCTCGTTTGCCTTGGCAGCCATGGCGATCAGCTCAGCCTTGAAGTCGTCCTTGGTGGACATGGCCTTCAGGATCTGCTCACCGGTCAGGTGATCCCATGCGGTGGTCACGATAGTGGCGGTGGGGTTCTTTTCCCGCAGCATTGCCACGGCAGCGGCGATCTTTTCCTCGCTGGCGGTCTGGGTGCGGCTGAGCAGGATGCAGCTTGCGTGGCTGATCTGGTCATCGTAGAACTCGCCGAAGTTCTTCATATACATCTTGACCTTGTTCACATCGGCCACGGTGACAAAGCTGTTCAGCTGCACGTCCAGATGCTCAGCCACGCCCTCCACGGCGCGGGTCACATCACTCAGCTTGCCAACGCCCGACGGCTCGATAACGATGCGGTCGGGGTGGTACTGCTCCACCACCTGCTGCAGAGCGGTGCGGAAATCGCCCACCAGAGAGCAGCAGATACAGCCGGCGTTCAGCTCGTTGATCTGGATGCCGCTTTCCTTCAAAAAGCCGCCGTCAATGCCGATCTCGCCGAATTCGTTCTCGATCAGCACCACCTGCTGGCCTGCAAAGGCCTCGGTGATCAGCTTTTTGATCAGAGTGGTTTTGCCGGCGCCAAGGAAGCCGGAGAAGATATCAATTTTAGTCATGTTCCAAATGCCTCTTTCTTTTTATCGCAATATTCGCAATTGTTAGCGCAAAGGGCCGCAGAGTGCTGACCCAAAAATACTACACCTCTATTATAACAACCCTGTCAATGGAAAACCGGCCTTTTTCAAGAAAAAATTGTAACTTTTTTTGCAAATTGACGGCGTTTTGGGGGGAGTTTTGCCCCCGCATTGCATTCTTCCCCGCAGAATGATACAATAGCAGCAGCAAACCATCGCCGCCGGACGTTTTTCCGGCAAATGACAGAAAGAGGGCTTTTGTTATGAGTATGAACACAGTTCCCGAGCGTCTGGCCGCGCTGCGTGCCGCTATGAAGGCAAACGGCGTGGACGTCTATCTGATCCCGGTGGGCGACCCGCATTCCAGCGAGTATCTGCCCGACCACTACACCTCCCTGACCTACTTCTCCGGCTTCCACGGTGAGAACTCCAACTTTGTAGTCACCATGACCGAGAGCGCCGTCTGGGCAGACGGCCGGTATTTTGTGCAGGCAGAGAAAGAGATCGCCGGCACCGAGATCCAACTGATGCGCATGGGCGAGCCGGGCGTGCCCACCGCCGAGGAATACTGCGGCAAGGTGCTGCCCGAGGGCGGCACGCTGGGTCTGTGCGGCCTGACCGCTAACTGTGCACTGGTCAACAACCTGAAAAAAGAGCTGGAGCCCAAGCACGGCAGCATCAAGACCCTGTTCTTGGAGGACGAGCTGTGGGTGGAGGGCCGCCCTGCCCGCCCGGCTACCCCGGCATGGATCCTGCCCAAGGAGTACGCTGGCTTCTCCCCGGCGGAAAAGTTGGAGCAGCTGCGCGGCAAGCTGAAGGAGCAGGGCTGCACCGCCCAGCTGGTGGGCAAGCTGGATAATCTGGCATGGCTTCTGAACCTGCGCGCCATGGATATCGAGTGCACCCCCTACGCCATGGCCTACTGCTATGTCACCCCGGACCGCGCCGTGCTGTTCATCGATCAGGCGCGGGTCACCCCGGAGGCTAAGGCAGAGCTGGAGGCCAACGGCGTGACGCTGGCCGACTACGACAGCATTCTGGACGGGATGGCCGCCGAGACTGAGCCGCAGACCGTGCTGGCAGAGAGCGCTACCGTGAACTACGCCGTGTATCAGGTGCTGGAAAACAACCCCGCCCTGACCGTGAAGGACGCCGCCGACCCCCTGCTGGCCATGAAGGGCGTGAAGAACGAGGTGGAGCTGGCACACCTGCGCGAGTCCCATCTGCGGGACGCCGTGGCTATGGTGCGGTTCCAGATCGAACTGGAGAACCGTCTGGCTTCCGGCGAACAGCTGACCGAGCTGACCGTGGACGAGATCCTGCACAAGTACCGCAGCGCAGACGATAAGTTCCTTGTGGAAAGCTTTGGCACCATTGCAGCCTACGGCGGCAACGCAGCCATGATGCACTACCACGCCACCCCGGAGGATCACGCCGTTCTGCAGCGCAAGGGCTTTTTGCTGGTGGACAGCGGCGCTACCTATCTGGACGGCACCACCGACATCACCCGCACCTACCCGCTGGGCGAACTGACCGAGGACGAGCGGCTGTTCTATACCTGGACCCTTCAGTGCCACATCGACATTGCCAAGGCCGTCTGGCTGGATTACTGCGACTGCCACATGCTGGACACCATCGCCCGCGAGCCGCTGTGGCGTCACCTCATCAACTACCGCTGCGGCACCGGCCACAGCGTCAGCTTTGTGGGCAACGTCCATGAGGGTCCCCACGCTCTGAACGGCCGCAACACCACCCTGATGCGCCCGGGTATGATCGTTACCGACGAGCCCGGCGTGTATGAAGCCGGCGAGGTGGGCATCCGCATCGAGAACGAGATCGAGTGCTACCACAAGGCCGACAACCAGTACGGTACCTTCCTTGCCTTCCGTCCCCTCACCTTTGTGCCCATCGCTACCTCTCCCATCGTGCCCGGCGTGCTGGACAAGGAGCAGGTCGCCTGGCTGAACGATTATCACCGCAAAGTGTTCGAGCAGCTGGCACCCTGCCTGACCGAGGACGAGCGCGCATGGCTGGCCGAGAAGTGCGCCGCCATCGGCTGCTAATGCTAAAAAGAACAAAAGTCAGCTGCCGCTTGCCGTCCTGACTCTTGCCGTAAAAATGCAATTCCGGGCAGACCGCAGTCTGCCCGGAATTGCTTGATTTAAGATGATTTTTCCGCTGATGATGGCCAGAGCAACGCGGAGGCCATTCCAAATCGTCTACCCTGCAAAGGAAACCAAACCATGATCTTTCACATTGCGATCTGCAGCCCGGACGGGGCGCTGCGCAGCAGGCTGGAGCACCAGTGCATGGAGTTCTTCGCCCGGCGGGAGGATGCCTGCATCGTGGAGCAGCTGCAAAGCCCGGAAGCGCTTTTGCAGCAGGATGCCGCTGGGCTGCGGTACGAGCTGTACCTCATTGAGCTTGCGGCGGTAGCCCGGCCCGAAGGGCTTACGGCGGCGGCAGAGCTGCGCCGCCGGGGCCGCCGCGCTCCGCTGGCTTTTGTGGCCCGCACCCCGGCCCACGCATACAGCGCCTACCGGGTGGACGCCATGCAGTATCTGCTGCAGCCGGTGCACCAGCCGGAAGTTTCTGCCCTGCTCAAGCGGGCGGTGGAGCCGGAATACGGCCCAACCCTTACCGTGACCACCGCCGACGGTGTGCGGGCGCTGGCCTATGCCGAGATCGAATATCTGGAATGCACCCATCATATCGTGCACTTCCACCTGACCACCGGGGAGGATGTGGCCTCCCTCTCGCTGCGGGTGCCCTTTTCTGCTGTGGCGCAGCCGCTGCTTGCGGACGGCCGCTTCGTGCAGCCGCACCGCTCCTATGTGGTCAATCTGGAGGCGGTGCAGCTGCTGGCACCCGGCGAGGTACGGATGCGCAGCGGGGCACGCATCCCCATCCCCCGCGGACGGGAAGCCGCCGTCCGGGAGGCCTTCTGCGCCCGGGTAGGGTAAAAAGTAAAAAGTCGCTGCACATTCGTGCAGCGACTTTTTACTTAATGATTTATTCTTCCTTATGCCGGGGCTTTTTGCGGCGGGCGTGCTTTTGGGGCTTGCGGCGGGGCTTTTTGCGGGAGGGCTCGGGCTGGACAGAGGCATCGTTCAGGCGGGACATCGCATCCAGCAAAGCGCCCTGCAGGCTGTCCGAGGGCACCCCGCTCTCCGAAAAGGCGAACAGGAATTTATAGATCTGGGGCTGCAGCTCCTCGTACAGCCCAAGGCGGGTGTACACCTCCTTGAACAGCTGAAAAATCTGTGTCTTGTTCTCTACGATGCCGCGCAGGTCGATTTGGGTATGACAGAGGCTTTTGGGGTTCTGGATATAATGATATCCGGCCTCGGGGATGGAAACGAACACCTGTGCGTGTTCAAGATACCCCATGTTGAAGATCAGATCCTCGGCCCAGTGCACATCGGGCGCAAAGGCAAGCTGATTTTGTGCAATGATCTCCCGGCGGTAGAGTTTGTTCCACAGCACGCCGTAGTAAAAGGAGGCGGGCTGCTGCATCAGGCGGCGGGCGTAGTCCTCCCGGCTGTAAACGCCCTGCGGCAGAAAGCCGTACTTGTGCACCTCGGTCTTGGGCGCTTCCGGCTCGATGCCAAGGGAGGTCTGCAGCGTTTCCAGCGCGTGCCCGGTCTTGCTGGAGTTGGAGGGGATCACCATCCAGTACGGGGCGATTACTAGATCCGCGCTGTGCTGCAAGGCGGCCTGCACAAGGTTCTGGGTGTAATCAGGGTCCAGTGCGTCATCACTGTCCGCAAACTGGATATAGTCGCCCTGCGCAAGGGTAAGCCCGGCATTCCGCGTGCGGGAAACACCCTCGTTCTCCTTATCCACCACCACGATGCGGGGGTCCTTGGCCCGGAACTGCTCACAGATGGCAAGGCTGTCATCCGTAGAGCCATCATTCAGCACGATGATCTCCAACTCCTGATAGGTCTGGCTGCAAATGCTTTCCAGACAGCGGGAAAGCCCCTTCTGGGCGTTGTACACGGGCACAATGATGCTGACGAGAGGGTTCGTCATGGCAGGGCCTCCTTTTTTGACGACAAAATTTGAGTATTATTATTATCATACTCCAGCGGCGCCCGGATTACAAGAGCGCCGCACTGTGGCAGTTTTGTGAAACCTTACGCCTGCGCCCAGTCCAGTGCAGTCCAGTCCGGCAGGAACTGGTCGCAGATGCGGCGCAAAGCGGGGGCATCGGCGGCGCTGGTGGTGTCCTGAATGCCCACCAGATAGAAGCCGGCATCGTGGGCAGTCTGGGCGGCGTAAATGGCGTCCTCGCACACAGCGCACCCGGCGGGGCTTGTGCCGCCAAGGCGGTGCAGCGCCTCCATAAAGGGGGCGGGGCTGCTCTTGCTCATGGCGCCCCGCGCCTCGATGTAGAAATCAAAGTATTCGTCGATGCCAAGGCGGGTCAGCACGGTGCGGCACTGGCTGCTCCATGTGTTGGAGCACACGCACATCCGTGCGCCCTCGGCCCGCAGCCGGGCAAGGGTGTCCCGCACGCCGGGCTTCAGTTCCACCTTCTCGTACAATTGGGCGATCACCTCGCGCATCACGTCCAGATAGCCGTTCCTGTCCAGCGGCAGCGCATACTCCCGGATGAGGTACTGTGCGCCGTCCTCCATGCCCATGGTCAGCAGGGTCTCGTGCAGGTCTGCCTTCGGGGTGCGGCCAAAGCGCGCCAGCAGCGCCTCCGGGGCGCCCTCCCATACCACCACCATGCTGTCGGTCAGGGTGCCGTCCATATCAAAGATCCATTGTTTGCAGTGCATACGTTCCTCCTGTTGTGCGCCCTCCGGGCCGCCTTTATACTCATCTCCGGTTAGTATAGCACGAAACTTTCACAGGAAAAAGGCATGATCTCTGAAAATTCGGGAGAATTTTACCTGAAAGTATGGTATAATTATAACAATTTTAGAAAATACCGGGAACGTGCACAGGAGGGCTTGATATGGAACGCAGAGAACCCACGCAAAAGGCGCTGGTGCTGGCAGGCGGTGGTGCGCGCGGCAGCTATCAGGTAGGCGTCTGGCGGGCTTTGATGGAGCTGGACTGGCACCCGCAGATCATCACCGGCACCAGCGTGGGCGGGCTGAACGGTGCCATGTTCGTGCTGGACCTGTACGAGACTGCCCGGGATATGTGGCTGACCATCCGCAGTCAGGATGTGATGGAGCTGCCCGCCGAGGATGCGCCGCTTTCCGAGCTGCACGCATTCCTCAAAGACGCTGTGACTCAGGGCGGCATGGACGTCACTCCGCTGGAAGAGATCGTTGAGCGGGTGCTGGACGAAGAGAAACTCCGCAAAAGCCCCATCCGGCTGGGCCTTGTGACCGTGGAGCAGAAGACCCTCAAGGCCCGGGAGCTTCCGCTGGAAGACATCCCCGAGGGGAAGGTGAAAGACTACCTGCTGGCCTCTGCAGCCTGCTTCCCCGCCCTGCGGGCGCGGCAGATCGATGGGGTCAAGTTTCTGGACGGCGGGTACAGCGATAACATGCCCACCGGCCTTGCCAAGACCATGGGCGCAGAGGAGCTTGTCTGTGTGGATCTGGAAGGCGTGGGCATCACCCGCCCGAACCTGACCGGCCTGCCCACCACCATGATCCGCAGCTACTGGGAGCTGGGCGATATCCTGCACTTCGACCCTGACACCGCCAAGCGCAACATGGAGCTGGGCTACTACGACACCCGCCGCGCCATGGGATACCTGCGGGGCTGCGCTTATGCTGTATCCTGTGACGCCCAGAGCTGCGAGGATGCCGCCGCTTTTGCCCAGAAGTTTAGTCAACTGCAAAGGGCCGTGCGGGAAAAATATCCCGTGACCCTGACGGCAGATGTGGCTCTTAAACTGGCCAATATGACAAAGGACGACCAGCTTGCCCCGCTGGAAGCCGCCGCCGAGGACGCCGGGGTGGACCCCACCCGCTTTTATACCACCCGGACGCTGGCCGAGGCGTTTCTGGCCGCGTGCGACAAAGAGCGTATGGAAAGCTTTGCCCCGCTGTTCACGGGCAGCAGCACCGCCGGGCAGGCGGCGCTGGCCGCTTTGCTGCCCAATACATTCTTACAGGCGCTGGTGTGGCGCACTTTGACCGCACCGGCTTTGCCGGAGGTGACAGAAGATGAAGGTTTATAAAGGCGTATCCGCATCCCCCGGACTGGTGCTGGGTCAGGTGAGCCGGCTGGAGCACCATGTGGAGACCTTCAGCCACGGCCCTTTCAACCCGGAGCGGGAACTGCGGCTGCTGGCAAATGCCGTGCACACGGCGCAGAATGAGCTGGACTCCATGGCGGAGCGCGCCGCCCCCACCGAGCAGGCCATCTTTTTGTTCCAGAGCATGATGCTGGACGACGAGGGCATGATGAACGAGGTGCGCTTTTGCATCAATGCGGGCATCAGCGCCTCGGCAGCGATGCATCAGGTGGGGCAGCGCTACGCCGACCAGCTTGCCAACATGAAGGATAACCCCTATATGCAGCTGCGCAGCGTGGATATTCTGGACGCCACCCGCCGGGTGATCAACATCCTGACCAACCGCCCCCGGGTGTGGCTGGCGCTGGATCATCCGGTGATCCTTGCCGCCGACCGGCTGATGCCCACTGATCTGTTCAGCGTGCCCTCCGGCATGATCTTAGGCGTCATCACCGCCGAGGGCAGCGGCCAGAGCCATGCCGCCATCATTGCCCGGGCAATGAACATCCCGGGCATCGTGCAGGTGGGCAAGGATTTTCTGGACGACTGCGACGGCCGCACCGTCATTCTGGACGCAACCAACGGCAACTGCATCCTTGACCCGGACGCCGTCGCCCGCCAGCAGGCAGAAGCCAGCATCTGCCAGCTCCAGCGCGAGGACGCGGAGATGAAGCAGCTGCACAGCCTGCCGGACGAAACGCGGGACGGCGAACCCTTTGAGCTGCTGGCCAACTGCTTCGGCCCGGAGGATATCGACACCGCCATGCAGTCCGGCGCCAAGGGCGTGGGGCTGCTGCGCAGCGGCTATATGATGCTGCCCGGGCGCATTCTGGACGAACAGGAACAGTACTTTTTCTATTGCTCCTGTCTGGCGGCGGCAAACGGCTGCCCGGTGACCGTGCGTACCTTCGACTTTGGCTCCGACCGCACCGTGGCCGATGCCAATCAGGGGCCGCAGTCCTCCAAGCTCGGTCTGCGCGGCATCCGCAACAGCCTGCGCCAGCCCCAGCAGTTCCAGACCCAGATCTGCGCCTTGCTGCGCGCCGCCGCCCGGGGGCCGCTGCGGGTGATGTTCCCCATGGTGACCGATGTAGAGGACTGGGACGCCGCCATGAGCATTGTGGAACACTGCCGCCAGAGTCTGCGGGAGCGGGGCGTGCCCTTTAACGAAAACACCCAGTTTGGTGTGATGCTGAGCATCCCCGCCGCCTGCCTGACCGTGGAGGACTTTATAGCCCACGGCTGCGATTTTCTGGTCATCGGCACCAACGACCTGACCCAGTACACCCACGCCGCCGACCGGGAACTTGCCAGCGCGGAGCACTACTACCGCCCCGCCAGTCCGGCCATGAAAAAGCTGATCACCATGGTGATGGATGCCGCCAGCGCGCACCACGTCCCTGTGACCATCTGCGGCCTTGCCGTGGGCAACCCCGCCAACACGGCGCAGTACCTGCACCTCGGTCTGCGCAGCTTCTCGGTAAGCCCCCAGAACCTGCTCAAGGTAAAACAGGCTCTGCTGGACACCGATGCCCACCCGGATGCAGGGGAAAATGCCTGAAAATACTTTACAAAACGTAATATAATTCAAAATAATAAGAGGCTGCTGCACAAACCTTTGTGCAGCAGCCTCTTTCACTCTTTTTTTGTTATAGCTGTCGTTTTTCTTTACGACCCCCTTCCGTGAAAAAGCACCCCGGGAAAATCCGCAGATTTTCCCGGGGTGCCAATTTTAAATAATTATTCCGCTGAAGATGGTCAGAGCAAAGCGGAGACCATTTAAATCGTCAAGCGTCTTACTCCAGATTCCCCGTCAGGGTCATGACGGCGGAGAGCACCGCCAGCGGGGCGGTCTCGCAGCGGAGGATACGGGAGCCAAGGCCCACCGTTTTTGCCCCGGCCTTGGCGGCCATTTCGGCCTCCTCGGCGGCAAAGCCGCCCTCGGCGCCGGTCACGATGGCAAGGCGCAGCTTCTGCCCGTCGGCGGGCTTTGCTTCGGCCAGCAGCTGGCGCAAAGGCGCGCCGCCGCACTCGTAGCAGAACAGCACCAGATCGTACTGGTCAAAGCTGCGGCACACCGCCCCGAAGTTCGGCAGCGGCAGGGCTACGTCCGGCAGAACGCCCCGGCCGCACTGCTTGGCGGCTTCCAGCGCAATGCGGTTGTAGCGCTCGTTCTTCTGCTCCTCTTTTTTGGGGGCAGCCACGCAGTAGCGGCTGAAGAAGGGTACGATGTGGGCAGCGCCCAGCTCCACCCCGTGCTTGATGATCTGTTCCAGCTTGTCCTGCTTGGGATAGCCCGCCAGCAACGTCACCTCCACGGTGGGCTCGGCGGCGCTGGGATAGCCCGGCTCTACGGCAAAATCCACCCTGTCCTCCCCAAAGCCGGTGATGGTGGCGGTGTACTCTACGGCGTTGCCGTCGCAGAGGATGACGGTATCCCCCGGCTTTGCCCGCATCACCCGGGCAAGGTGATGGGCGTCCGCACCCCGCAGGGTGGCGGTGCCGTTGGAGATCTCGGTGGTAAAGTAGCGGTGCGGCATACTGTGCGCTCCTTCTTACAATATTTGAATCTCAGGCCTTTTTGCAGACGATGCACTCCCAGCCGCGCTTTTCCTTGACTTCCACGACGGACAGACCGGCTTTTTCCAGCCCAGCGATCACCTCGTCCTTGCGGCTGTCGATGATGCCGCTGGCAATAAAGGTAGCGCCCTCGGCCATCAGGCCGGGCACGGCGGGCGCAAGGCTGAGGATGGCGTTGGCCACGATGTTGGCGGTGATGATATCATAAGTGCCGCTGGCCTTGTCGGACAGGTCGCCCACCAGCACGGTGAGCTTATCCTGCACGCCGTTCAGGGCTGCGTTCTCCCCGGCGGTGCGCACCGCCACAGGGTCGATGTCCACACCCTCGGCGCTGGCAGCGCCCAGCTTGAGGGCGGCAATGGCAAGGATGCCGCTGCCGGTGCCGATATCCAGCACCCGCTCGCCGCCGCGCACCTGCTCGTCCAGCGCTTCAAGGCAGAGGCTGGTGGTCTCGTGACCGCCGGTGCCGAAGGCAAGGCCGGGGTCAAGGATCAGCTTTACCCGGTCGGTGTCGTACTGCTGCCACGAGGGCACCACAGCCAGACGGCTGCCGATCTCCATGGGATGATAATATTTGCGCCAGCCGTTCTGCCAGTCCTCCTGCTCCACGCCCTCGGTCTCCACGGTGTAGGGGATGCCGGCGGCTTCCATGCGGGCGGCGATGAGCGCCAGCGTCTCCACCTGAGAAGCACCCGGCTCCAGATACAGATGGATGATCACGGTATCCCGGGGCTTGTCCAGCAGCTCCTGCTCGATCAGATCCACATGGGCGATCTCGGCCACCTGCTGCTCGATGTCGCTGTAGTCTTCGATATAGATGCCGCCCTCGGCGATCATGGTGGCAACGGCTTCGGCGTTGTCGGCATCGGCCTTGGCCACGGTCAGGCGGATATCAGTCCATTCCATAATGCTGTCTCCTTTTATTTTGCATCCTCGCCCTCTCCGTCATTGCTTGCGCAATGCCACCTCCCCCAAAGTGGGAGGCCTTGGCAATATTTGCAAACTTCATCTTTATGCCAAGGGCTCTCCCTTCGGGAGAGCTGGCGCAAAGCGCCTGAGAGGGTGAGGATGCTCACGGTAAGCCACTCACACAGCGATAAAGTGTCACTATGTAAAGAGCATTCCTGTAAGGATAAACATAATCTTCTACCACACACAATTGCCTACCGCAACGCGATAAGCAACATAAAAATAAGGTGTGCCAGGAGGCACACGCCTCCTGGCACACCATAACGAGGCATTGTTGTCTGCCCCGCGCTAACAAGTAGGGCGGTGCAGTTTCCTCAACGCTTCATAATTTCAGATCACGTCTAATTAGACAGTGAACTTAACTTCAGTCTCCTTGACGGTGTTCTTGGTGGGAGCCACGCCCAGGTTGTAGACAGCAGCAGCAATGCCCAGAGCGTTCATAGCATAGTCACCAAAGTTGTTCTTCTCGATCTTGTTGCCGTGAACATTGGTGCCGAACAGGTTCTTGCCGATGTTGCCGACTTCCTTCCAAGTGGTCTGGCCGCTGAACAGGACACCGATGGTGCGGTCAATGGTAGACTTCAGGAAGGTGTTGCCAACCAGAGTCACGATGTTGGTGTTGAAGGTCTTGACGTTGTCCAGAGTCCAGATAGGAGCGGTAACAGCGCCGATAGCGTCGATAAAGCTAGCGCCACCGTTGACGTAGGTCATTTCGTTCTCTGCGATAACAGAGTAGTTTGCAGGCATCATCATAATGAATTACTCCCTTCAAATGAATGAAAAAAACTTATTTTGGCGATCTTTTTCCGGCTGCGCATCCATCCAAAGATCATTTATGTAACCGAGTGCGCACTCGGCTGCAACTTAATAGGTCATTGCCTCGCCATCGTCGTCTTCTTCAACAACTGCCGCGGGGGCAACGGGTACAGGCTCTTCCTTTTTGCGGC
>OGNI01001311.1_pt1 | contig 13551 bp, 6 predicted proteins | sample 1573421 | NCBI WGS metagenome assembly OGNI01 (sample SAMEA2581928, study PRJEB24529) | metagenome | biome: Human gut stool | place: China | collected 2011
ATGAAAACAGGAATCCAGCTACTGAAATTGTGGTAAAAACATAGTTAGATCTGTCTTGGCTTGCGCACCGGTTTTGCAACGGTGACAGCAGCCCAGTTTGTTGTATAAACAACAGAATACATAAACACTGCGAGTACCATTCCAGTCACAACGTCGAAAACAGAGTGCTGTTTTAAAAACATTGTGGATAAAATAATAAGTACCATTAAAACTGCGGAACCATAGCGGACAGCTTTATTTTTTTTGAAATTATCACTATGCCACACCGCAATATTGACCGCAATGGAGTTGAACACATGGACACTCGGAAACAGATTCGTCGGGGTATCCGTTGCGTACAGCCATTTGACTAACTGGATAAAAATATTGTTATGCTCAAAGTAAGCCGGTCTTAAATAATGACCATTTGGATAGATCGTTGAAATCACAAGGAAAACGGTCATTCCGGTAAAAAGCATGGCACAGAGTTTGAAATATTCATCTTTATTTTTAAAATAAAAATATACAACAGCCCATGCAACATATCCAAACCATAAAAGGTAAGGAACAATAAAATATTCACAGAATGGGATCAGATCATCTAATGCAGTATGTATCACATGAAAATGTGTTGTGACAGTCCGCTCTAAATGATGAAACCACGGAAAATAAATGCAAAAATAAAGAAGCAGAAATGCATGTTTGTTTTTTTCTATAAAAGCATTGAGTCTGCTTTTCATATCGGTCTTCAAAATATCACCTTCCTAACAGGTTTTTAAGTCAAAATATTTTCTTTTCCCTACATTGTGGGATTATAGCATAGGCAATTTTAGGAAACAATTCCCTTTCCTCTTTTTTAAGAAAGATTATTGAATATTTAAAGATTTCTTAAGGTAAATAGCTGGTTTTTGTGCAACCCTACAAACAAATGCAGGAGGAAATTTTTACCTGCATTGTTACGAATTGAAACAAATTCATTACGCAAATATTACGATTGTCACAATTTATTGACAAAGCCTTTTTTCTACCTATAATAGAGTATGGTTTTGCTGAAAATAGGGCGTATATCGCTACGTCTTTTTGAATAAGCTACAAAAGAGTGAGAGGAAGAATTATGAAAAAAGAAAAAAAGAAAATTTTCGTGATTGTCGGTGCAGTCGTGGCATGTCTCGCGGTTGTTTATGTTGGGTTTGGAATCTTTTTTCAGAGTCATTTCTGCTTTGGAACAACCATTGACGGAATTAAAGCCGGTGGCAAATCAGTGGAAAAAGTTGAGCAGCTCATCACAGAGGAAATCGACAGCTATGTGCTGAATCTGGCAGAGCGTGAGGACGGCAGCGAGAGCATTTCCGGAGAATCCATTCAGATCGCACCGGTATTCAACGGTGAAGTGGAAGAACTTTTGAATGGACAGAATGGGTTCGCATGGGTGGTGACACTGTTTAAACATGACAATCTTGAACTTGCAAAAGTGGTAACATTTGACGAGGACGCTTTGGATAGTCAGATCGATCAGTTAAACTGCATGCAGGCATCCGAACAGCGTGAGCCGGTGGATGCAACTGTTTCCGCATATACAGCGGACGGATATTCTTTGGTTCCGGCAGATTATGGTACAACGATCGATAAGAACACATTCAAAAAAGCAGTGGAGGATTCCATTTTGGTTTTGGCAGATGAGCTTGATCTTGACGAGGCTGACTGCTATGTGAAACCTGAAATCGAAGACGACAATGAAAAGCTGCTGGCAGTGATTGACGAGATGAATAGTTATGTCGGAACAACAATCACATATGATTTTGATGTCGCAAAAGAAGTGTTAGACGGAGAGCGTATTTCCGAGTGGCTTTCTGTGGATGATGATTTAAATCTTGTGGTGGACGAGGAAGGAGTCCTTTCCTTTGTAAAAGAGCTCGCAAGTGAATACAACACCTGCTACAAGCCAAAAGAACTGAAAACTTCCTATGGTTCAACGGTCACAATTTCCAATGGACCTTACGGATGGAAAATCAACAATTCCGAGGAAGTGGCACAGATTTTAGATGATCTGAAAGCCGGAAAAAAAGTGGAACGTGAACCGGTTTATGCGCAGACTGCAAACAGTCATGGCGAAAATGATTATGGTAATTCCTATGTGGAGATTAACCTTACTGCACAGCATTTGTTCCTTTATAAAGATGGTGTGCTTGTGACAGAGTCCGATTTTGTATCCGGAAATGTTGCAAAAGGGCATGCAACACCAGGCGGCGCATTTATGCTTACCTATAAAACATTGAATGCTGTTTTACGCGGACCGGACTATGAAACACCTGTTACATATTGGATGCCATTTAATGGTGACATCGGAATGCATGACCTGACTTCCAGAAAAGCTTTTGGAGGAGATATTTATAAGACCAGAGGTTCTCATGGATGTATCAACCTTCCATATTCGGCAGCCAAGAAAATCTATGAGACAATCGACAAGGGATACTGCGTCCTTGTTTATAACCTCCCGGGTACGGAAAGTGATACCGTAAAACAGAAAGAGGCAACAGCGGTTGTCAACACCATTAACAGCATCGGAACAGTAACATTAGAGAGTGAACCTGTCATCGTGGCAGCAAGAGCAGCATACGATGCGTTATCGGATACAGCAAAGAGTTATGTTACCAATTATCAGACACTTGTGGATGGTGAGGCGGCACTGGCAGCTTTAAAGGGTGGCGCTGCAGCGGCTGCACAGCAGCCTGCGGCAGACCAAACAGCCCCTGCAGATGGCTCAACAGTTGCTCCTGCGGATCCGGCAGCGCAGACAACGGATGGAACTGTGGCACAGTAAGCGGAGTTTGGAGCATTTTGGCATATGCCGATTGTGATGTTATAGGATATCTATAAATTTTAAAATGAAATTTTCACAAAAAAGAGAAGCAAAAATCAGATGAAAAATGATTTTTGCTTCTCTTTTTTGTGACAGAACAAATGTTCTTGATATTGTGGTACATTTATATTATAATAAGAAAATACATTTGGAGGTCACAAAATGAAGAACACAAGTTATAAAAATAAACAATTCGTACTTTTAGGAATGATTTTTTTAAGCGTGGCTGGCATTGCCGGATGTTCCAAGGTGGAACTCGCGCAGAGCACAGTGACACTGGAGCTTGGCGATGAGCTGTCGGAAAATGTTGCAGATTATCTGCAGGATCCGGATGAGAAAATCTTAAAGGGTGCAAGCCTTGATCTGTCAGCAGTAGATGAAACAAAAGTTGGTTCGTACAATGCTGCCGTTGCATATGATGGGAAAAATTATCCATTTACGGTAGAAGTGAAGGATACGACTTCACCGCAATGCAAAGCAAAAGATTATATCTACATGCAGCCGGGAACTCTGATCGTGGATGATCTGGTAACGGAGATCAAAGATGCATCGGAAACTTCCAGTGGGATCGTTTCTTGTGAGAGGAAGGATGATCTTGCAGCCTGTGATTATGATGATATGCTGCAGAAAAAAGCGGTGGTAGATACTACTGATTCGTATGATGAAGCAGACTATCAAGAAAGTGTTCAGTTGGATGAAGAAGGCTGCTATGAAGTGACAGCCCAGGTAAAAGATAGTGAAGGCAATTTTACAGATATAACATTAAATGTTTACGTGGATGGCACAGCTCCAGAGCTGGCACAGAATGTGATCGATCTGGATGTGGATGCATCCGGGATCAGTATTGACGACATCAACACGGATGATGCGGAAAAGATTGCAGACATGCTGCATGAGCTTCCGGATTTTTCAAATGCGGAGTGGGCGGCAGCCAGTGATGCATTTTGCGGAGACAATGCGATCAGCTACGAATTTGAGCAGAAATCTTTTAATCTGCAGAAAGAAAACCCGGTTGAAGTATTAAATGTACACTGCACAGTGCTGGATCAGGCTGGAAACGAAAACAAGGCAGATTATGAAGTGACGGTAACATATACAGGTTTGGATGCAGCCGCTCTGATCGAAAAGACGGGTCTGATTTTACAGACAAGTGATGTTACTGCAAATGAAAAGAAATCCGGCAAAAGTGATAAGAAATCTGGAACTACAAATACTCAAAATCAAGTATCTCAGGCTAGTGGAAAATCCAATACTAACAGTTTGGGTATTACAGATGATGAATTAGTAGAAATGTTTAATTCAATGACACCTGACGAAATAGATGAATTTTTAAATTCTTTATTTGAAGATAACAGCAATGATAATTCAAATATATCTGGATATTATGATAGTAATTATGCTCAACAGGTATTTGCAATGGTAAATCAGGAAAGAGCAAATAATGGTGTGGATGCATTAACATGGGATAGCAGTATGGCTTCATACTCTGATCGAAGGGCAATGGAAATCACTACGGATTTTAGCCATAATTCTGCAGGTGGAAAAATGAACGTAGGAGAAAACATCGCAGAAGGGGCTATTTCACCGGAAATGGTAATGGATGGGTGGATGCGAAGTGATGGACATCGTGCCAATATTTTAAATGCAAGTTACACAAAAATCTCTGTTTCATGCTATTATGATGGCTCAACTTATTACTGGGTACAGAATTTTGCTTATTAAAAGCATTCCTTTAAAAATTTAATAAATTGCACTGATTTTATTGGTTTGGTATAATGAATGAGGTGCTACGAGAAAACGGTAGGCGGTTAAGCCCTCAACAGAGGGACTGGACCCTCTGATTACATAGAGATCTTCGAAAGAGGAAATTTGTTGACGGAGGGATGCAAGATGGTTACATATTCAGACTTGTTTGAATTTGTTATAATGCTGATTGCGTTTGCTACTTTTATTTATAAAATTAGCAAAAAAAAATAACCGCCAACCTGGGAATTGGCGATTATTTAAGATAATTAATCAATAACCGGGCTAACCGTCTATCGGTAGCACCTTTACTATTATAATAGCAACGAGACATCTAAAAGTCAAGTTGAGAAAAATAAAAACATATAATCATTAACAGTCCGGTTATTCGCATTTTTTAGTGCGATGCCGGATTCTTTTTTTATGTTCAAAATAAGAAAATGAGCATTTTTATACTTTAATTGGTTAAAATCCACAAAAATTTGGACGAGATTTCGGGATTTATTACGTATAGAATAATACAATATTTTAGAATACAATAGAAATGCGAAAAAAAACGAAAACATGTGAAGAGGGGGATTGTTATAGAATCACATGCAAGTAGGGGAGAAAAAGGAGAAGGAAGAATGAGAAAGTTAACGAAAAGCTTTCAAAAGAGGCAAAGCATTGCAAGCAGAGTACTGTGTTTTCTGCTAGTGCTTGCAATGGTAGTAACAATGGTTCCGGCGCTTGGCGGCGGAAACAGTACGGTTCAGGCAGCGGAGAAAGAAAAGAATCTGACGATCCACTTTATGATGCCGTCAAATTGGGGTTGGACAACGCCGGCAATACAGTTTTGGGGTGGAATAGCAACAGTGACGGGAAATACGAATACGGAAAGTGTGGACGGTACAGAGATACCGGGCTGGGATGGAGCCAAAGCCTTTTTCATGACACAGGCAGGTGATACAACAGAGTATACACTGAGTGTCAAAGGCACTTTTACAGGTTTTCAATTCCTGGATTTTGATAATACCAGAAATAATATAAATCCCGGATATAATTCAAAATTATCACAGTATACAGAAGATAAACCGACCGATGTTTATTATATTCAGAAAGATGGAGCATGGGCATATTATCTGGATGCAGATGGAACAACAGTAGTTCCGGATTTACCGAAGACGGAAACAACTTTTCTTTTAGTAGGAAATATTCCGGGAATGGCATGGGATCCAAGTGCAAAGCCAAATTTTGTGAAATCAATTGAAAATGAAAATGTTTATAGTATTACATTGAATGCTGTTCCAGCAGGAAAGTATCAATATAAAATTTTAGAGGATGCGGCAACCGAAGGATGGAATAAATATTGGGCGCAAAATGATGGCAATTTGAGTTTGAACCTTAATGCACCGGCAGATGTCACATTATCTTTGGATAAAACAGATAAGACAAAGGAAACTAAGGTAAATATCGCATATATAAAAGATCTTGTGGTAGAAGTACCTGCGCAGATTCAAAAAGGTGTTACGATGGAACTTCCGGTAACAGGAACTTATTATGGTGACGATGGAAATGTTCAGAATGGAGTGAGTGTTACATATACAGCAAAAACAGAGGGAATTACTTTAAATGGTAACGAAATTTCAGTTCCTATATCTTACGAGGGAACGGAAGTGACAGTTGTAGCTGCTTATCATGGAATTGAAAAAGAGATAGTAATTCCAGTGGTTGAGGTAGTTTATCATTACACCATTTACTATTACGATTTCGATGCAACACATATGTCAGAAAACGCATCTGATTTATGGATATGGCAGAAATCCGGTGCGGGTGCAACAGCAGGAACTCTTTTCACTGCAAAGGAAAAACTTTCCGATGGAAATGAGTGGCTGCGTGCAGATGTGACACTCCCATATACCGACGTCCAGATAATTCCAAGATCTAAAGACGAGTGGAAATGGCAGGGAGATACGGTTTTATACAATAACAGCGCAACAGCCGAAAACGTCACACTCTATATTGTATCCAACAGCAATCAGGCGTACACAACACTTCCAGAACTGGTTAAGCCAAAATCACGCAGCATCATGATCGAGTACGACAGACCGGCAAAGGATTATGAGGGTTGGAACATTTTTACCTGGAACAGCGGATTCGGCTCTGATGTATCTGTAGCATTTGCAGACATCAATGGAAAAATGGTTGCCAAAATTCCGGTAAAAGATTCGCAGGCAGATCTGATGTTATCTTTCTGTATGAGACAAAGTACTGCTGACAATGAGTGGGCAAACAAAGACGGCGGAGATCATTATGTGACGATCCCGGCAGGACAGTCACTGGTCAAAGCAGTGTTTACGCAGGGAGAGGGAATCACAGAGGTATTGCCATACAACGCAGGTTACGAGATGGATGGAGCTAATGATACGATCCATTTTTACTACAGGAACGATACACTGGCAGCAGAGAATAACCTTGCTTCTTTAGACGGCAAAGTCAGTGTGGTTGTCAACGGACAGACCTGCGCGATGACTTATGATGCAGCAAATGACCGCTTTGCATATGATTTCACTGGCGTTTCCACGGGTGATTACTATTACTACTATGTGGTAGACGGCACCGAGGAATTAGATGCGTTTAACAGTGAAAAAGCTGATTACAGCGGACAAGAATGCAGCGTATGCCACTTCAAAAAAGCAAATGTGAGCGTAGAGGCTTCTTTATCACAGTATGCAATGGACTACAATGACAACAATGTGTTATCCGTAAAATTGACTGCAAAAGACGGAGAAGGTCTTGAAACATCTGAAATTGCTGCAATCACAGCCGATTTGAGTGAATTAGGATTAAACAGGGAATTTGCGATTGATCCGACACTCATGGAAGGAACAATCTCCTGCCTGAATACGGTAGCCGCAGGAGAAAAAACGATTCCTGTCACAGTGAAAGATATTTATGGAAATGTATATACAACAGCGACAAATGTTACCGTCACAGAGCGCAAAAAAAGTGCCGGAGATTTTGACTGGGATGAGGCAGTGATTTATTTTGCAGTGACAGACCGTTTCTTTGACGGAGATGCAAGCAACAATGATGCATACGGAGTTGGAGATTATAACACAGGCGAAAAAGGCGGATCCAGCTATCACGGTGGAGATTTTGCCGGATTAAACCAGAAACTGGATTATTTAAAAGATCTGGGTGTGAACACAATCTGGATCACTCCAATCGTAGAAAATATCACAGAAGATCAGCATGATAATAAGACAGATACCGCTACCTATGGCTATCATGGTTACTGGGCAAGCGATTTCACAAAGTTAAACAAACATCTTGGAACAGAGCAGCAGTTCAAAGCATTACTGGATGCCGCTCACAGCAAGGGAATGAAAATCATGGTGGACGTTGTGTTAAACCATGCAGGTTACGGTACAGAAAAATACTTCAACAGTATTTTAACAGATGCAGATGGAAACAGTATTTCCATGATCCGTGACTCCAACAACACGATCAGCGGTGATGATAAATATGATTCATTGTCAGATCTGCCTGATTTTGTGACAGAAAACAAAGCAGTGACAGACCAGCTTGTTACATGGCAGACCGAGTGGATGTCAAAATACAGTATTGACTATTATCGTGTGGATACTGTAAAACATGTAGAGACAACGACATGGGAAGCTTTCAAAAACTCGCTGACCAAAGTAAATCCTGATTTTAAAATGATAGGAGAGTATTCCGGTGCAGGATATGCCAATAATGCGGGAGAACTTGGAACCGGAAGCATGGATGCACTGTTAGATTTTGATTTCAATGATTTTGCGCAGAAATTCGTAACCGGAGATATTTCTGGTGTGGAAAGTTCTTTACAGAAACGAAATGGTGCGATCAATAACACTGCTACAATGGGAAGCTTTTTGAGCAGTCATGATGAGGACAGCCTTCAGTATAAGCTTGTAAATGAGAGTAAACTCAGCGAAGAAGAAGCTTACAACCAGATGAAAGTGGCAGCAACACTTCAGATCACAGCAAAAGGCCAGCCGGTGCTCTATTATGGAGAGGAGATCGGACAGGGTGGAGCCAACAACTGGCCATACCAGACAAACCGTCGCGACTTTGACTGGACAGAGCTGGAAAAACAGAAAGCAGACAGCAACAGTATTTACAACCACTACAAGACAATGCTTGCAATCCGCAATGCGTACACCGATGTATTTGCAAGAGGAAACAGAAGCACAGTTGCAGTTTCCGACGCAGATGGCTATGAAGTGATCAGCAGAAGTTATGGAAATAGCACTTTATATGTAGGAATGAATGTGAAAGAGGCAGAGAAAGAAGTAGTGATCCCGGTAGCAGAGAGTGCCGGAACAGTTCTTACAAACCTTTATGACGGAAAAACTTACACAGTTTCTGCTGACCAGAACGTTTCTGTTACCATTCCAGCAGCAAAAGACGGTGGTACAATTGTTCTGACTGCGGAGAAAAAAACAGAACCGGCTCCGGATGAAAAACAGGATGATAAGAAGACAGATACAGCAGAGAGCAATGGAAATGCACAGTCTTCCGGAAACAACGCAAACCAGAGCACTTCTGCAAATAAGACAACTCCAAAACAGGAAGAACAGGCTGTAGCAGAAGTAACCGTGCAGGAGGAGAGTTTTGCAAATGTGATCGAGGCAGTGAATAAGGCAAAAACCGGAAGTAAAATCCGTGTAAACCTGTTAAAGACAACCAAAATCCCAGCAAATGTGTTCGAGAGTATCAAAGGAAAAGATATGAACGTAACCTTCAAGGTAAGTGATCAGGCCAGCTGGATCATCAATGGAAAAGATATCACCGGTAATGTGACAGCACCGATCGATCTTGGTCTGGTTGTGGGAACAAGTGATATTCCAAAACAGAAAGTGACAGCGCTGGCAGACGGAAATGAAACCATCCAGCTCTCCTTAAATTATGACGGAGTATTTGGCTTTGAGGGAATATTGAGACTTTCCGTTGGCAAGGACTACAGTGGAAAAATAGCAAATCTTTATTACTATAATGAGACAACCGGTAAGTTTGAGTATTATCAGGCAGTGCAGGTAAAAGAAGATGGTACTGTAGACTTTAAGTTCTCACATGCATCCGATTATGTCATCGTCTTAAATGACACAGATATGAGCCAGACAACAGGCAGTGTGATCGCAAGTCCGAAGACTTCGGATAACACACCGATCGCAGCAGCAGTGATATTATTACTGTTTGGCTGTGCACTGATGGGAACCGCATACAGAAAAAATAAAAACTTCTAAATGAAATTCATAAGATGTCACTAAAAAAATATGCCGCACGAAAAAATACCTTTTCGTGCGGCATATTTTGTGTATGTGAAGGAAAAATTAATTTTCTTCCACGATCACCACGCCCCATGGTTCCAGCGGAAGCGTTTCCTGTTCCATTATTTTTCTGCCGGACAATAATTCCGTGCCGGAAAATCCTTTGCAGATGGCGGTCTGTTTTTCACCGGAATAATTGAAGTAAAATCGTACCCGTTTTCCAAAATCATTGACACCTTCCCGGATGATCAAAGGAAAGTGGCATTCCGGATGTGCTAAAAGTGTTTCCGGAAGCGTAGCAAAGTAGTGGACCAGAACTTTTTCCAGAAGTACGCCATCAAACATGCTGGAGAGATACAGTGCTGACCCTTTTCCAAACTGATTGACTGTGGCAGCCGCATATTTTTTCCAGACCGGGTGATCGTAGAAAAAGAGCGGTGTGGCGGTATCACAGGTCACAAGATCCATCCAGTGCAGACATTTGCTGCTGTTTGTGCAGGATTCATCGGAACATGACGAGCCGGCATCGGAAGCCGCATTTTCATGACCGGAGCAGGATGGATGAGTCATAAAATCAGGCAGTGTTACCGAAACATCTACAGGGTAGGTATATTGGTCATAGTGGATACCAAGACATTCCTGTAAAATGTGAGGCTGTGTGTCCGCATAAATTTTTAACTGTTCATCTGAAAAACCGGAACGGAACGTCGTGATCAGATGTCCGCCGTTTTTTACATAATCAGAAATTGCGGTGAGCAGATCTTCGGAAGCACTGTAAAGTGCAGGCACGATCAGGCACTCGTAGGAAGAAAAATCACGTTCCGCAGAGGAGATCATGTCGTACTCGATATTTAAATGGTACAGAGCATCGCCAAGCCAGCGGGCAACGGTGTTATAGCTGTAATTGCCGAGGTCTTTCAATGGGAAAAGACGCAGTCCGGTCAGGGAGTTATTGTCAAGCAGGATGGCAGCACGGTTTTTCTTTTGCAGGTTACTAAGGTGGGGGCCGATCCGCTTCCAGTCTGCGCCGATGGATGCAGCTTCCCGGTAAGTCTCATTTTCGGAAAAATCGTGTGACAGGATGCCCTTCCAATAGCTCTCAATCGCATTGTGGATCGAGTGCCAGTGCCAGTACATGACACTGTTGGAGCCGTTTGCAATGTGGCTGTAGGCCTGAAGCCTGAGCTGCCCCGGATATGGAAGCCATGCGATATTTCCCTGAGCCTGTGTCTCTAAAACAAGGTAATTGTCTTTCTTTAAGCTGCGCGAGATGTTGCCGCAGAAGGTGATCTCCTCTCCGGTAAGAAGTGACTGGGAAGGATGATAAATGTCACATCCGGCAACGGTCATGCATCTGGCAGCTTCGTACTGGTTGACCTCCGGCTGATAGCCGATGGAATGGTCTGTCCAGTCGTAGTCGAAGTTCTGTGTGATGAACTGATCCGGGCGCTTGTATCCGAAAACGATCGCAGCCTGCCATGCTAAAAATCTGGTCACAAGCAGACGCTGGAATTTGGCAAATTCAGCGGCAAGGCTTTCATTGATCGTGCCACGGATATCCGGGAAATCTTCCCATGTGTTGACGCGGTTGCTCCAGTAGTCCAGCCCGAACTCGCGATTGAATTCATTGATATCCGGGTATTTTTCCTTTAAATAATCGACAAACATTGCCTGGACACGCGGACCGGCAGTGCCGTAGCTTTTGGTCTCATTGTCCAGCTGAAACCCGATGATATGCGGAACATCTTTGATATGTTCCATCATTGCGCGGATAACCCGCTCGCAGTGGAACAGATAGCCTGCGTGTGTGATATCCATATTCTGTCTTGCACCATAAATGTTCTGACCGTTATTGGTCAAAGCCAGAATATCCGGGTATTTTTTTGCCAGCCATGCCGGGATGGCGTAGGTCGGTGTCCCGACAATGACAGAAATATGGTGGCGTGCAGCCGCCTCAAGCATTTTATCGAGATGTGTGAAATCAAAGATACCGTCTTTTGGCTCGATGGTGCTCCAGGTCGATTCTGCGATACGGATCGTGTTCATGCCTGCTTTTTCCATCATTTCCATGTCTTTTTCCACGCGGTCATATGGAAGGTATTCCGAGTAATAAGCTGCCCCGAAAAGTAAATGGTCTGTTTTCATATTGTCCCCCAAAAAATATTTTCATATTGACAATCAGTGTAATTTTATATATCATCATCTGATAACGCAACCGATTGCGCAAATATATTATAGCATCAGGAAAAACAAATGTAAATCCGATGTTGATGCGAAAAACAGAATTGTTACCGGAACAAGGCATAAGTGAACAGAAACAAAAAGATTGTTTGGAAAATATATAAAAATGTCATTGCTTTTTTTCGAAAATAGGATGATAATAATATTGTTGCGCAAAGGATGCGCAGCAACATCAGGGCAGGACAAAGTAACATTGTGGCAGGATCGCAAGCGATACAGGAAGCCACAGCACAATTCAGGGGAAGTAACTGCTTTGAGGAAAGAAGGGCTTTTATGGGGAATGAAGAGAAGAAAAATATAACGATCGCAGATGTGGCAGAAGCACTTGGTGTTTCAAAAACCACTGTCTCAAGAGCCATTTCAGGGAAGGGACGGATCGGGCAGGAGACGAGAGACCGTGTATTAAAATATATTGAGGAGCATGACTATAAGCCAAACGTTATCGCCAAAGGGCTGGCGCAGTCAAAAACATATAATCTTTGTGTGGTCATGCCGGGAGAATATGATGTTGTGGATCTCACGTTCTTTCAGGAATGCTTATTCGGGATTCAGGAGATCGCCGGAATTATGGAGTATGATATCCTGCTTTCCATCTGTAAAAATAACGATATCTCCTCGCTGGAGCGTATTATCTCAAACCGTAAAGTAGATGGTGTGATCCTGATGAGGACGTTTGTGGAGGACCGGCAGATTGAGTATCTTCAGGAAAAAAAAGTACCATTTGTGACGATCGGTTCCTCCAATTATACAGGTGTGATCCAGATCGACCACAATCACAAAAGTGCGTGTAAAGAACTTACATCCATTATTTTAATGAAGGGAATGAAGCGTATTGCACTGATCGGCGGAGATGAGAACCATGTGGTCACACAGAGCCGTCTGCGGGGATTCCGGGAAGCTTATGAAAAAATGGGTGAGGTCATTGATCCGACAATGCTTTTTTTGAATCTTGATAATCATGTGGTGATCGATAAGATCGTGGAAGAGGTACTCGAGCGAAAGGCAGAATGTATTTTGTGTATGGACGATGCGGTGTGCAGCAGGGTATTGAAAAAGCTGCGTGAAAAGAATGTCAAGGTTCCAAAAGATATCCGTGTGGCATCTTTTTATAACAGCTCCGTACTGGAAAATAATGTGCCGTCCATTACATCACTTTCTTTTGATGCGAAAGAGCTTGGCATGGTTGCATGTAAAACGGTATTGGATGTGATCGAGGGTGCGGAAGTGGAGACAAGAACATTGCTTCCATACGAAGTTGTCCTTAAGGAGTCTACAAAATAAAATAGGATGAGAGAAAGCAGGTTTATTTTGCGTGAAAGAAAGCGCAGATTCTGTAGTGTTTTTACAGGTTGCGAAGGGCAGATATCAGCGCCCTCTCACAAGTCGTGATTTTATAGGTTTATGAAAAGAAAAACGGTACAGACGAAATATGAT
>OGNI01001320.1_pt1 | contig 13471 bp, 8 predicted proteins | sample 1573421 | NCBI WGS metagenome assembly OGNI01 (sample SAMEA2581928, study PRJEB24529) | metagenome | biome: Human gut stool | place: China | collected 2011
ATAACAGGACTATAAATTATAGAAAAAGGTTGTGCCAACGTTTTGACACAACCTCGTCCTCTCACACCACCGTACGTGCCGTTCGGCATACGGCGGTTCCATTATCACCAATACCCTTTTGCCTTATTGAAGTCCACATAACAACCAGCAAACGTGGGGTAACCTACACGCAACAAGCGTTCATCCGACATAGCTTCATGTACTGTGGGGTGCGAGGACATCCGCCAATAGGACTTGCGGCAGAAAGCTGCTATACGCACACGGTTCTCATCGGGTACGAGCTTCTTTAAGTTGTGATACCTTGTCCTAACCCGTTTCCATGATTTCCATATACACATGCGGATTCTATGACGAAGCCAGCTATCCCATTCTTCAAGACGGTTCTTGTAGCCTGCCACTGAAAAATAGTTCGACCAGCCACAGATGTACCATTGAAGACGCTCTTTGCGATACTCGTAACCCCAGCCGTTGCTACGGCTGGTCAACTCACGGATCTTATGTTTCATCTTCTTGATACTTTCGGGATGCAACAGATACTGACACTTACCATTCCTACGACCAAATGCGTAGGAAAGAAACTTGATGTCACGAATATAGGCTACCTTGGTCTTTTCTCGATTCACTTTCAGGAACAACTTCCCTTCTATAAAAGGGACAATGTGATCGTAAGTACGATGAGCAGCCTTACGGCTCTTGCAAAATATCAACAAATCATCCGCATAGCGAACAAACTTGTGACCTCGACGTTCCAGCTCCTTATCCAATTCATTGAGCATAATGTTGCTTAATATTGGACTCAAAGGGCCACCCTGAGATAGCCCTAGTTGAGTAGGCTGGTATTTGCCGCAATTGATGACACCTGCGTTCAGATAGCGATGTATCAGAGATACTAAGCGACTGTCCTTGATAGTACGAGACAACACCTCTATCAATTTGGAATGGTTGACCGTGTCAAAGAACTTCTCCAAATCCATATCAACTGTAAACAAGTATCCCTGCTCGATGTACTCGCCGCACTTCAACAATGCCCTATGACTACCACGGTGAGGACGGAAGCCGTAGCTCATCTCGCTGAACTGAGGTTCATAAAGCACCTCAAACACCTGACTGATGGCTTGCTGTACAGTACGGTCAACTATCGTAGGGATGCCAAGCCCACGTTTCTTCCCGTTTGCCTTGGGGATTTCCACTCTGCGAACGGGATTAGGTTTGTATGTGCCTTCAAGGAGGGAGGCTATAAACTCCGAACCATGCTTCTTCAGGTAAGCAAGCAGGGCTTCAGTACTCATTCCGTCTATTCCACCGCTACCCTTGTTGCTCTTCACTTTCTTGTAAGCAGCATTCATATTGGCGGGAGAGAGAATAAACTCCAGCAATCCCTCCTTCGGACAGGTAAAGGATGTAAGTCCCTGTTCGCTTATCCCCATGAAGGTCTGCAAACCGGCCATAACCTTGGGTTCCACCCTACTATCCGGCCGGTCTAATCTCATTGATTCGTTCTGCATTCTTGCTTTCATAAGGTAGTCTTCATTTGACTTACAGATTAATGGTTCGACCCTTGACGACACTCTCATATCGCTACTATGGTCTCGGCTGACTTCTCACGACAAATCTTGTTTCAACCACATGACACTAAGTAGTGACACGTGTCCGTGAGACCTCCTCAGATAAGAACGTACGCTTTCCTCTCATGTGCCCTCTGCATTTACCATGTATGGATTCAGATAGTTATAGGACTTTGCCTTGTCATGCAGACTTGTCCTCCATACACGGCCTTGTATCCAGTTTCTGTTCGTAAGGCCGAGAATTTGCCGCCAGCTTCCTTCAGATTCCACATCGCTATGAACACCCTTGCTATTGGCTAACGATTCCCACTATCAGGACTCGCTCGGGACTTGCACCCTAGAGCGTACGCCCATACTGGGCTTACAAGAAAACCGTTCCCTCCCCTCACGGGGGTGGAACGGTACAGTCAATAATACATGAAAAAACGCTATTTAGAGAGAGTCTCTACAGATTTGGTTTGTGAGGATGATCCTGTGGATGAGGTGGTTCTTGTGGCTGACGCATTTCCTGCCATTTGGCGTATTGCTCTGTCGTCAGGATTTTCTTGATCTTCTTTTCCTTCTTGGCAGCAGCTTTTTGCATCTTCTCCACATTGTCCTTTTCCATTGCAGGACGTTCACCCGGAGCTCCCATTGGCGGACGACCGCCTCCCATACCGGGGCCCATTCCACCTTCCATCGGCGGACGACCACCACCCCTTTCGGGACGACTTCCCATCAAAGGACGCTGACCATTTCCTCTTTCAGTCATAGTCGCAAAATGTTCTTGTTGTTCTTTCAGGTTCAGTTTATATAGTTTATCGTACTGCTTGTCTGTCAGTTGCAGTTCTTCTTTCATCCGGTCCGTCATTTTCCGGGCAGCTTTCTCCGGTGAAGGAACTTCACGGGGCAATTGTTTCTTCTCCTGCTCCTGTGCTTGTGTACAAACCAGCCCACACAACAGACATACAGCTAATAACCATAATCTTCCGGTACTTTTCATTTTGCGTCAGTTTTTTATTACGATGCAAATGTAAGGGAGAGAAAGAAGAGCTGAAAATAAAATCTACGAAAGGGAAGGTTTTGTCGACAGAATAGCCAAATGAGGGATACTCATCCTCCGTTTTGCACCTCCACAGTAAGCATTATTAGGCGTTGACCTTGGTTAACAAGCCTGTCGACCAAGGTTAATCGGCTCGTTAACCAAGGTTGATAGGCCTGTTAACCAAGGTCAACACCCGACAATTCCTAAGGGTGAATAGATATATCCCTTGTTTTCAACAGAATAACACCTGATACGAGATAAATAAATGCCTCGTCCGGATATGGGTTGAGTGCGAAAGTGAGAGTAGCCCACTTACCCTCACACCGGATTTTTTACTACCACCACATTTAATACCCTAACTATCAACGAATCACACTAAAAGTGAGGGTAGTGAGAGTAACTTGATCCAACTTTTTATTGAACAGGTGAGTTCCGTTTAAAACCCACATTTCACTCCGGCAGAAAAGTAAACCGTCGGATTGAAATACGGATCATCTTTATCACTGAACATATTGTCTACAAACCCTTTAAGCGTACGTTTAGTCAGATCACCGGACCGGAGCCAATTGCCTCCTATCCCCAAATACAGGCATGACTTCTTACCTATTTTATATTCCGGACAGAGATAGGATCGCATCATAACTGAAGCATATATCATCGACTTTCCCTCTACATCCACCACAGAAGATATTCCATCCATTTCCATTGCCACGAGCCTCAGCTTAAACCGATCTCCCAAACGTACCGCCCCGGACACCTCAACACCGGAAGAGAGATTCACATTAACCTCATAATTACCGGAAAGTTGCCAGTTAAGAAAGAACATCGGCATGGCAATAGGTACTCCAAATGAATTCGTCAATCCAGCCCCAACACCTATATCCAGATTTTTCCTACATTTATACACAAAAATCACTCCCCCATTCACCAATACACTCTGCCAGGTAATCGCATCCGGTGCCGAATAAATACCTGCTCCCAAACTGGCTATCATGTACCACTTTTTCGACAAGGGCCGTACATGCGTCAGATTGAGACTGCCACTTAACACCTCATCCGGATGTATATCCAAGGCCATACGTCGATTATTAAGTATCGCATAAGTTCCTCTTGCCGATGCCGACCACATGATAGGCTGTCCCGATGCATTCTGCTTCAGCGAAAAGGGTAGCGTGTATGCTCCGGTGAATTTCAATAAATCACCCGAACCCAATTTATTCCCCGCTTCATCTCTGAAAGAAGAGGCAGGCATATACTCCGTTTTAATAACTCCTTGTGCAAAACCATCGATTGCTGCCACCAAGAGCAACAGAAATAAAAGATAAGAGAATCGTCTCATTGCTAATAAATTAGATTATTTTATTGCAAAGAAAAGAGATTAGCTTGTCCGGTATAAGTCTTTTCCGACGAACTGCACGAAAGACCTGTTGAATTTCATTATCCCAAAGATGGAACAAAAGGAAAAAAGAAGATTATTCGAGGAAAGGTACTCTCACTACAAATTCTGTAGTACTTTCCACGATATCAATTGCTTTATCATACAAGGCGTATTGTTTTTCCAGGTTCCCTAATCCTACACCACCTCTATCTACTGAACTCCGCAATTGCAGATTATTGGAAACCATAATCCCCTCATCGGTAAAGCCTATCCGAATAATAAGCGGATTCTTTAAAGTAGCTATATTATGCTTAATCGCATTTTCTACCAGCAGTTGCAAGCTAACGGGAATAATCAATCTGGTTCCATACAAATCATATTCGTCTATCTCGATGAACAATGTATCTTCAAAGCGAATCTTCTCCAGAAATACATAACTTTCCAGAAAAGCCAGTTCTTCCTTCAAAGTAACCATCGGACGATTGTTTGTCAACAACAGATAACGGTAGACACCTGACAGCTTTTTAGCAAACAGATTGGTCTTTTCCGCATCACTATAGGCCAGTGAAGATAGCACATTCAGACTATTGAACAGGAAATGCGGGTTTATCTGGGCTTTCAAGGTTTCATACTGATACTGAATCTTCTCTTTCTCTATAATAGCCAGTTTCTTCTCTGCTTCCATTTGGCTTTGCTGATAAAAGAATATCTCAATCAGAAGAACAATCATACTATTCCAAAGTACTACCGGCAGAGACATTTTCAGCAGAGCATAATCTTCCGGCCAAGGTTCTTCCAGAATAATGGACAGGATATAATTTGCCGCTATGCCGAAGCAACTCACCCATACGGATGCCAACAATAAATCGATAAAGATTCTCATTGTATTGTTAATGTTGTCCAGCCTCTTATGGACAATAACAATGATGAGAAAGTCAACAATCCCCACAAAGATGCAGGCAGGTAAATTGAGCAGATACTGTGTTTCCAAACTTAAGCTCCGGGGAGCGTCAGAAAGAAGCTCCGCCACATACTGGAATGCAAACAAAGAAATTGCAATGAGCACTATAAAAAGCAGGATATACCATTTATTCTTCATCCCCAAATGTATTTTAAAGCACACCATCCACCCACTTCAGAAAATCAGGAACCCGCACACGACTGATTAAAACCTCGTGCGGACATTCAGGCTGGAAGCTCAACTTCAACCGACTGTTGAAGTACTTGGATATCTTACGGATAGAGTTAATATTAGCAATGCAATTGCGGGAAACACGGAAGAAAGTCCTTTCATCCAGCAGTTGCTCTATCTGTTCCAAAGTATAGTCCACAATATAGCGTTTATCTGAAAAGGTGTGCAGAAAGACTACTTTTTCTTCACTGTAGAAGAAAGCGATATCTGAAGTCTCCACATAATGATACGCATCCCCTTTCTGGATAAGGAAACGGTTCTTTTTACAATTACTCATCAATGCTTCTTCCAGTTTCCTGTAATTGGTAACGGGAGATTGCACAACCCTGAACTGTTCAAATTTCCTCAATGCCGCCAGTAAATCATCTTCCTCCACAGGCTTCAGCAGATAGTCCACACTATTCACCTTGAATGCCTGTATGGCATGCTCATCATAGGCAGTAGTAAAAATAACAGGCGTCGTGACCTGTATCTGCTCAAAAATGTCGAAACTGTTTCCATCCGTCAACCGGATATCCAGCAACATCAGATCTACCGGGTGGTGTTTCAGAAATTGTACGGTCTGCTCCACAGTGGCTGTCCATGCCTCCAACTGATAATCGGGGCGTAACTTCTCCATCATCCGCTTCATCTCTTCGTAAGCGAAACGTTCGTCTTCTACTAACAGGTATTTCATCATCCGGCACTCAATTTATAGGAATCTGCCGTAAAATTACAGATTATCATCCATATCCGGTTACGAAATGATGTATTTCCGATGAAGTGCAGAAATTGAAGGATGAAGTGCAAGTGCAATTACCTGCCTTCATCCATCACCACCGAGAATCTATAAGTACCTGACTGCAATGCAAGTGATAGAGCATTCCTTTTTTGTGAATACAGGCTGACTCCTTCCGCCTCTTTCCATGCAGTTTCTCCTTCCTTTAAAGTAGCAGGATGAATGCCGGATAATTTCAGGACAGCAGTAGTATTAGCCGGTATGGTGATTTCCATTTTCAGCACACCGGCTTCCAACGTCCAGTCAGAGACTATTTTCCCATACAGCGAGTTGTAGTATGAACGTACTTGCTTTGGACCGCCTTTTGTAATCCAAGGCTCAATGGAAAACTCCTTATAACCAGCCTCCGGACGGCGGATACCTCCTAAAGCCTCAATAAACCAACTACCGATATACAAATAGGAACTATGCAAACCCGAACCACGACATTGCCAATCTTCAAAGAACGTACCGTTGCCATGCTTCAACATATCTCCCCAGCCGGGAAAATCTTCTTTCGTAGCCATCTCAAAAATCAAATCATTACGATGATTATCTAATAAAGTATGCAACAGGAACGAACCGGCAGTAATGCCTCCCCAGAAATGCCCTTTACGCTTTACCAGCACTTCCTGCTCAAGACGTTTCCAGACTTTTGCCTGCAAATGCTTCGGAGGTAAATCAACCATCAGTGCAATAGCAAGATAAGAAGGATAGCCATTCACGTAGCTATTATCGTTCGAATTGAAGAAAGTAGCATGCACCGCCTTACGTACTTTGGATGCCCGGTTCCGATAAGCGGAAGCTGCTGCTCTATTTCCCAACACATCGGCAATCTGTGCAGCAGTTTCAAGACTGTAAATCCAGTGACAATTATTAAAGAATAAAGTTTCCCGAGTATCTCCAAGTGCTTTTCCCTGTTTCTCCATAGCCGACCTTTCCGACCATGCATCCGGCCAAAGCCAGTCACCCAGGAAACTCCATTTACCTCCCCAACGTACCAGCATGTCATCCTGCGACTTCGTTTCTACAAAAGAAAGCCAGCGCTGAATAGTGGGAAAACTTTCCGAAAGAATACGTACATCTCCATACTGACGATAAAGCTCCCAAGGCAAGGTAATGCAGAAACCACTCCAGGATGGCCCCCCCCCGCCAATGCGGGTAGGAGCGGTATAGGGAACATTCCCTTCGGGATCTTGCACATCACGCCAATCTTCCATCCATTTGCTATAGAAAGCCCCCAATTGATAGTTTCCCAAAGCTGTGCGCGTAGTGGCCAATGCATCTCCCCCGTATCCACAACGTTCACGATGAGGACAATCGACCACATAGTTACCCAGACTGAGATTTTCAAACGTCCACAAGGTAGTACGATAAATGTCATTCAACAAAGGAAGATCACATTCAAATCCACCGCTCCGGCGATAATCCGGACGAATCATCCAACCACGTATCTGGTCTAATTCCGGTTTATACCGAAGGCCGGTAATTTGTACCCAACGTCCGGTCATATAATTAAAACGATTACAAAAGACTCCTTTCCGTTTGGAGCCAACTTTATAAATGCTATGTATACCATAGCTGCAAGCATCCTTTTCCCTTTCAGAAAATTGGAATACAATTGAATCACCGGGTTGGCCTTGGAGCTGCATCTCAAACCAACCGGCATAATTGATTCCCATATCAACTCTATAGACTCCGGGACTAACTTCCTGAACAGAAAGTGGTTTAATTTCACCAAGTAACCGATTAGGTTCTGTACGGTCAGATGATACTATAACGTCAGTAGAATAAACCTTTGCCATAGCCCAACCGGAATCATCAAAATCCGGAGTATTCCACCCATCTTTTTCCAAAGCTGCATCATAACATTCTCCTTCAAAGTGATGTGCCTCCCAGTAACCTAACAAGGTATTGGGACTTGCATGGGTCTTCCAGGTATTATCCGAAACAATTCGTAATTTCTTTCCGGAAGATAATGCGATCTCAGCCTGAACCAATGCCATCGGAATAGCCGGTCTATTCTTCTGCTGATAGGCCGGAAAAACAGCCCAGGAAGTACCCAGCCACAAAGCTATAACATTAGTACCTGTTTTCAGGTAACCCTTGATATCATATGTCATGTAACGGGCACGTGATTTATGATCCGTAACCGAAGGCGAAAGAACAGCATCCCCCACTTTCCGCCCATTGACATACAGTTCATGATAACCTATGGAAGCTACATAAATAACAGCATCCTGTGGAATATCCGACATATTAAATGTTTTACGGAACCAGGGATCTGCCATTACATTATTAACCTTCTTACCTCCCACACTCTGAGATTCCATTTCTGCACTGCCTATCCATTGTGCCGCCCAATCAGCAGCAAACAGCCCCATACGCCAATTTGCAGGATTACTCCATGCTGACCAACGATTATGCTCATCGGAGAAACGGACTTTCCAGAAACATCTTTGTCCGGCAGACAAAGGTACTCCTCCATAAACAATATTCACCGACTCAGCAGAGTTAACACGACCGCTATCCCAAAGATCTCCACGGTCTGCATCAAGTAAATCCCGGGAGCTTGCTACAAGAATCTGATAAGCAGTCTGCTTCCGCCCGCGTGCCGAGGTAGTAGCTCCCATTTTCCAACTCAAACGAGGTTGCAGTATGTCAACACCTAAAGGATTACTAAGATATTCACATTGCAAATCAAAAGGTTGGAGAGTGGCAATATTCGTGAAAGCCGTACTGCCAGTCAGTTCACCCTCCGGAAAAGCGATCTGCACTTCTCTACCATTAAGAGCCAGACAAACCTCCCTCTGACTATAAAGCGGATCTGCAACCCAGATATCGTAACCTGTTCCCTTCTGCTCAAGATAGACAATCACTTGTTTATCAGTAGCTAGTGTAAGTCCCTCCCCTAAATCAATTGTTCCCGGATGATAAAAAACAATAGCATACTGCTGATTCAACTTAACAGCCTGCACCACAGAACTATTTTGAATAATCTTATAATTCTGGGTAGCCGTAAATGTCCGGAACTCCTCTAAAGATTTGTCAGGAACAACCATATATGCATATTTCCCTTCCTTAGCCTTTACACCATGACTAATCCAGAGATTAAAGATGTCAGCAGAAATCTTTTTCCCACTCCCACTGATATTAATATCTTTCCAAGCTCCGGTTTGTTTCGGATTGCTAACAATTACGTCTCCTCCTGAAGGAAATAAATAACCAACTTTATCATGATATACCCAAGCCGGATTCTTTACAGATACATTTTCTCTATAAACAGACGTAGTTCCTTCCTCTTTGCCAACTACCATTTCGCCTTTAAAAAGGCACTGATTAACAGTTGTAACCACTTCCTCGGGAGCATCTGATGCAATATCTGTCCCTAAGCACAAAAGTACATCATTCATAAAAAAGTAAGACTTCCTGGCCTTTACTCCCTTATAGCAATGCTCATAAGCAATGACCCCATTCTTGCCGTTACTTACCCCACCTCCAAACCGATTTTTTCCGAACAGATATCCTTCAAGACGAGTAGAGTCCTGATGTTGAACAGCCGTAGTCCCCGGTATTTTATTCCAGTTCCATACAGGGAAGATACCTTCATATTCTTTCCCGGAAGTAAGGATATTCGTAGCACCAAGCGGCAGGTTATAACCTTTGAGGTTCTCATTATTAAGCATTTCGGTTCCATTAGTCCGTGTAGAAATCACCTTAGCAGAGAGATAATAGCCGGTACCATGCTGGACCTTAATTTTCAGGCTTAAGGAATTTTTATTAGTGGGAGAAGGAAAGGGAGCACCGGAAAGATGTTTCTTCCAAGCCGAGTAATCAGCAGCACGATCAGAATCATTCTGCTCCATGTATTCCAGTGTGACAGGAGAAATATTGCTAAGTCCTTCGGGACGTGATATATTACGACCGATTGCACCAAAATCAAACGTTTCCCGATAGCCCAACAACCGATGACCACCCATCAGAAGATTGATAAATATATCTTTTTTCTCTTGTGTAAAATAAGACTCAAAGGCAGTTCCTTTCACCAATTGCAAATAATATGCAATATCATCTACATACGATAAACCATACCCGCCGGAATATAATTGCGGACGATGCTGATGGAAACTACCATCCACCTTAATACCTTCGTCACCTTGTTCCGGAACAATCTTAATAGTAGAGGCTATGGACTTGATTCCGATTCGTATCAGCTCAATATTATTTTCAATACATCCTTTATGAATGGTAACGGCAGATACCCATGTACGGTTTTTGCCTTTATGACCTTTATTCCCAGTCAAATCTTGTAGATAAGAAGAATAATGCAATAACTTCTTATCACTAATTTTACCTTTCAGCAGAATCAACGGAACCATGTAGTCTTGGGGAGCACCAATATCACCGAACCACCAGTTTCCGGATTTAGGACGTACTCTATACCAATAATCGATACCTGCAACTATTTGTTTCAACAGTCTTCCTGAATTATAATACTTATTTCCAGGTTTCCGATATGCAATAGCCATTAATTTCAAGCGTTTCAAATGAGAGCCGGCCGGATAAGACGAACCTTCATGCACAGTTACATAATCCAGGTCCGGAAAACTTCCATCCGAACGTAACGCACTCGCATAACCCGCTATTATGTCCTCATCTACTTTCGCTTCCAAATAGGAAGCGACCAGTCGTCCGGTCATTTCGTCCACTTCCTTTTGCGCATCTACTTGCACCTCTTTAGCCTCAGCCAAAGAGCAACAAAGACAAAGCAAACAGAATATTAGTTTCAAGCATTTCATAAACATACTCCTATTTATCCAGGTACTTACCATCAGCTACTATCCCTGAGCTATGCACTGTACGAATAAATTTCGCATCAGCAGGAGCGGCACCTTTACATTGATTCAGTTCTGCCCCGACAACATCATCCAAAAAGAATAACGGACGTACATCGGGCTTCATCGCATCAAAACGTACATTATTAAATCTCACATTTCTGGCATGACGTACATAGAAACCGGCGGCCGGTAATGTATTACCAAACATTCGATTCTCAGGATAGCTTTTAGTCATTTCCGGAACAGGTTTACTAACCATGTCCGAGGTTCCGCCCCCCGGATAGCTGATTTGCACGTTATTGATCGAAACATTTTCTACATAGCTTGTCTCCACACCAGTTATTGAACAGGCTATCAGGCTTTCTGCGGTTGCTACAATGCTGCTGATATTTATATTCTTCAATACACCACCCTCTTTCCGGTAAGTGCGGTGTCTGTCTCCCAAACGGATGAATATGGGAGTCTGGACATCGCGCATAGAAATATTGGAAACGGTGATGCCATCAATAATGCCTCCATCAACCATTTCTATGGCAACACCCGAAATAACGGTAACATCGGCCGAAATATGTTCAAGCTGTTTACTCCAATGACGAATATTATCTTCCGCTGCCCGGCGAACGACACAATTAGAAACCGCAATATTCCGGTATCCTCCATGAGAAGCTGTACCGAATTTGATTGCATTACAATTGCTTGCTGTGACACAATTCGTAACCGTTATGTTCTCGCAAAATTCCGGATGGTCACTCTTGAAACAAATGGCGTCATCTTCCACATCAATGTAGCAATCAGATATAGTCGCATTCTTGGCATCAATATCGAGCCCGTCATTATTATAATTACAATGGCTGAATACCTTTAAACCACGGATAGTGACATCTTCACATTTTTCATAATGCTGCACCCAATAGGCAGAATTACGGAGAGTGACATCGGTCACAACAATGCCCTTGCACTCTACAAAATAAATTATCTTAGGACGTTTCGGTCCGCCGTCCGCATCATTGCCAAATTGAAAAGTTTTATTTCCACCTTGTCCGTCAATCGTTCCGAATCCGGTAATCGAAATATTCTTTTGTCCACGTGCAAACAAAAGTCCGGAAGACTGATTCATACTACCATCCTTGAAGGGAAAGGCATTATCATAATCCGACAAACGTGTACTTCCCAACAATAAAGTGCCAAAATCCAGATGAAGGTTCACATTTGATTTCAGTTCAATGGGACGTATCAAATAAGATCCGGATGGTATCAAAACGGTTCCGCCTCCTTTCTTCGAACATTCATCTACGGCTTTCTGTATAATGATTGTATTATCCGTTACCCCATCTCCTTTAGCTCCACGCTTAGTCACATCAATTGTTCCGGCTATAAGGGAAGAGGAAAATAGCAAAGATATTGCAAACAAAACTATATTACATCTATTCATCATGGTATCATTAATTTTAGGGTTTATCATTTAAGGATTTGTATCGGCACAACGCCTCTACATAGTAATAATCAGCATAGGTCAAAGGCATATCTACTTCTGTACCGGAAGGAATATTACCTACCGAATGTTTCAGAATAAATCCTCCGTTGGTTCCTTCCTCTGCCGTATATGCCGGTGAGGATAATGTCTGGAGCATTTTCTCGGCTGCCTTATAATATTTCTTAGCCCGTTCCTCGGATACATACTGAGATAGTTCCAATAATCCAGAACAGTTGATAGCTGCTGCAGAAGCATCACGCAAAGCATCCGGTATACCGGGAGCATTATAGTCCCAGTAAGGAATCAGGTCTTTCGGCATATTAGGATGATTCAGCGTAAATTCTGCTATCTTTATGGCTTGCTCAAGGTATTTCCGCTCTTTCGTAAAACGGTACATCAGTGTATAGCCATATAATCCCCAGGCTTGTCCACGAGCCCAAGCTGACTTTTCGGAAAAGCCCTGTCCACCTTGGTAGTGCTTTATTTCACCGGTTTCCGGGTTATAATTCAGTCCATGATAAAGACTATTGTCTGCCCGGAAATGATTCTTCAAAGTTGTATCGGCATGTTTCACAGCAATATCATAGAATGTGCTGTCTCCTGTGGCCTGAGTAGCCCAGAAAAGCAATTCCAGATTCATCATATTATCAATGATAACAACATAATCATCCGGTTTGCGATTATGGGATTTAATGCAGCCTACCACCGTGCTGAAACGGGAAATCAACGAACGGGCGCTGTTCACCATAATATCTTTATACTCAGGTTTCGGAGCAATGCGGTTTGCATTGCCATAACTGCAATACATCATAAAACCGACATCATGCGTATTCACGTTGTATTGTTCCGGTTCCAGCAGCTTCAACATACGCACTCCTTCAGCATATAGCTCCTTGTCTCCTGTATCCTCGTACAGATAGAATAAAGTTCCGGGATAAAAGCCGCTGCACCACCATTCCGAGTTGCTGGTTTTCAGGCGTTGCATATGTTTGTCATACGTTTTAGGAAACTGGTTACTTCCTTGCAACTCGCTCCTCATATAGAGATACTGACGAGCAGCATGCTCTAACGCTTTATCAACTTTTACCTTACCCTTGGCGAATAAGTCACCGAAGGGAAAAAAACTAATTAGAATAGTAACAAACAATAATGTACTCTTTTTCATGGTTATATCTTAAATTTATTATTGTAATTCTGGAAGATTTTTATAACCACTTTATTAGCAAGCAGTTCTGAGGATAAG
>OGNI01001323.1_pt1 | contig 13466 bp, 8 predicted proteins | sample 1573421 | NCBI WGS metagenome assembly OGNI01 (sample SAMEA2581928, study PRJEB24529) | metagenome | biome: Human gut stool | place: China | collected 2011
TTCCTGCTCTCCTACTGCCGACAATTCTCCCCATCGTCCTTCGAAAGCTTAGGACAGCCGTAATACCGTAGCAAGCAGTTCCTGACCTTTTACAGTCAATCTGTTTTCCTGCTCCGCCAATATAAGCACATTTCTAACCTTCTCTAATGCTTTTCCCGAAGTCGGGAACCGTGCTCCGTGCCTTCCTAAATGATTGATATAAAAAGGAACCATACCATCATGGTTCAAAACAGGCAGATTCTTTATCAAAGGATACGGCATAGCCGTTCCTGCATATTTCTGAATTGCACTTTGCCCGAATAAAAAAGTTATAGGGAAAAGCAGACCAGCTAAAAATATCAATATTGCTCTCATCCGGCAGAATATATATTTGTTTGTCAAACATAACAACCGGACATAGAACAATGTTTATATACGCCACCTACTATTTCTCATTTTTTAAATTGATTGCCGGATAAGATCCTGTCTTTTCCGACTCTCCATACTTGCTCGGACTTACACCATAATATTTTTTAAATACCTCACGGAAATATTTCGCATCCGAGAATCCGACCTTGTCGGCAATCTCCGTTATTGTATATTCACCCTGCTTCAGCAACTGTGCAGCATGTTGCAAACGTATCAGCCGGATATAATCAGCCGGAGCATAGCCGGTCAATGCCTTGAGTTTGTTGAAGAAGCTCGTACGACTCATATAATGCAGGTTGCTGAGCATTTCCACATTAAAGTCCGAATCCCCCATGTTCTTCTCTATACATTCCTTGACCGAAGCAATAAATTTCCAGTCCAGAGTATTAGTACAATTAACCGCAAATTTCTGTTCTTCCTCTTCGATACTATTATAAACCCGGCGGAGCAAAGCACGATTTGTTAGTATGTTCTTAATCGTTGCTTTGAGTATCCCCACACTAAAAGGTTTGGTAATATAAGCATCCGCTCCGATTTCCAATCCTTCGAGCATATGTTTCTCATCCCCCAGCGCAGTCAGCAAAACAACCGGAATATGAGACATCTCAATATCCCCTTTTATCGCTGAACAAAGTTCATCTCCGCTCATTTCAGGCATCATTATATCGGATATAACAAGATCCGGATTAAATTCCCTGATTATGATAAGTGCATCCTTTCCATTCGGACAAGCCTGAATATTATAACTCGTCTTCAGCATATCCACCAGATAATTGCGCAAATCATCATTATCCTCCACTATCAAAATACGCTGCAAGGAACTGTTGATCCGGGATATCTCCATATCCGGCAATCCCGGCGTATCACCTGTTACAATAGTCTCCAAACGTTCATCCGGTGTTTTGGGAGAGATAAATTTTGCTTTATGGAAATGGCTATTTCCTTTCGGAAAAGTAATCCGTACACAAGTTCCTTGATTTTCAGCACTCTGAATCTGAATCTTACCTTTATGTAACTTAACCAGTTTGTATACCAGCATCAGTCCGATTCCGCTACCTGTCACCTTCAGATTAACGACATTACTACCCCGAAAATAGCTTCTGAACAATTTCTTCTGTTCACACGTTGGAATACCGATTCCCGTATCTTTCACCTCAATACTCCAACTATTTCCTTCCTCGGAAGCGTAAATACACACACTACCGTCTTCAGGTGTATATTTCAATGCATTTGAGAGAATATTCTTCAGAATAGAGCCCATTTTGTCACTATCAAACCACACACTCAAATAGTCAAAATTGCTTTCATAAACAAACCTGACATGCTTCATCTCGGCATATTTGCGGAAAGTGGCGCAAACATCATTCATATAAGAATTCAATTCATACTCAGAAACATAAAGAGTGGAAGAGTAGACATCTATCCGTTCGAAATTTATCAGGTTGGTTGTCAACTGAAGTAATGTATTCACATTTTTAAGAGCCATATTTATATGAGGTAGTGCCTGTTCAGCCCCCATGCGATTTTCCAAGACTTCCTCCAATGGAGCTTTTATCAATGTTAACGGTGTACGTATGTCGTGTGCCGTATTAATGAAGAACCGTGTTTTTTCGTCCGACACCTTCTTCTGTTTATGCAACATGATGATACGGAATATAATACCCATAACCAACACCAACAGAATTACATATCCCACCATAGCCCATACACTGGCCCATACAGGAGGCGTTATAATAATCTGAATGCTTCTTGTCTCATAAGTCTTATATTTTTCTTCATTGGATACGGCACGAATTTGTAATGTATAACTGCCGGGAGGCAGATTTCTGATGATAATCCGGTTATCCTGACTCGGACGGCTCCACTCTTTATGATAACCGTCGATTTTCCATGAATAAAGAATATTAGAAGGATAATCATAATTTATGGAAGCCACATCAAGCGAAAAAGTATTTTGACCGTAGGCCAATTCCAGACAATCAGTCTCGTTAATATCCTTCTTCAAGGGAGATCCGTCATCACCAGGATAGACAGGATGATAAGCTATCATAAAATCACGCAATAGCAAACGCGAATAATGTGGCTCCGGTATCTGTATGTCTGTTGGAAATTTGACAGCACCGTCATTTCCCCCGAAAACAAGCGCACTTTTGTTATAGGTCGTAGCAGAGCCTGCATTAAAATTAACACTCATCAATCCTTGTTCCCGTGTCCAGTTACGAAAGAAGTGCTCCTCAGGTGAATAAATCGTTATGCCATTTTCCGTACCCATCAGGAGACTCCCGTCCTGACGCGGAAGAATTGTATAAATATTATCGGAGATCAGTGCACAGTTGTCACTTCGGTACTGATGAATAAAGTTCTTCTTATTAATGTCATAAACAAGAAGTCCGGCTCCACGGGTACCAATATACAAAATTCCGTCTTCTCTTTGGTATAATGCGCATATATAGAGAGATTCAACAGGCAGGTCAATATACCTGTAAACTCCGGATTGTTTGTCAAGCAGATAGAGCCCCATTCGGGTACCAATCCACATCTGCCGGGAATCCTTCTCCTGAATGGTAGTAATAGAACTTACTCCCGGATATAAACGTACATTTTTAGTATCAAGATTGATACGCTTCAGATGATAATATCCACCGGACCAGATATCACCTCCCGAATCTTTTTTAATGTCATAAATATATTGATCGGGACGTACTCCTGCAATGGCAGCAGGAGAAAGATAAGTTACCTTAAACCCTTTCTTCTTCTCTATCTTGTAAATACCCGATGTATAACCACCAGCCCACATTACACCGGGAGAGACTTCACACAGCGCTAAAAAAATGTGATTCTCATCATTCGGTACCGGATCAAAGGAACTAAAGAAGGAACGCCATTCTTTTGTATCAGTCTGATAGAAACTGATACCGTTACTGGTTGCAAACCAAAGGTCGCCATCACTGTCCTCCAATACATCATGAACCTGATCGTTCACCAGTGAGCGGCTATTGCCAAGAGAATGCCTTATCAAGTCATAACTTCCATAACGGTTGTTACGGATTGTAATGCCGGTGGGATAATTTGCGAGCCAGATGCGATCTTCTTCATCCACATAGACATCATTAATATTATTTCCATTCATCCCGTTATAACTGCCATAATCAGCTGTTATATAGGGTTCACTCATGTATGTATTCACATCCAGCTTATATACACCTCTTCCCCCAGTAGCCACTAGAAGTTCATGAGCGTTTAAAGCAGCAATCTGGTTAATCTCTACATGATTGGGGAATTGACAAGAGATGATTTTTCCTGTTCCCCCCATGTCATATATAAGTATTCCCTCTTTATAGTTTCCCACAAATAACTGCTTTGAAACAGCATGGTAATAAAGTTCATGCACTGGAGCGATGCTTTCCAACGCTTCATCAGGAATCACCTTTAACTTCCCTTCTTCTATTCCGGCACGAAATAAACCACTTCCCGTACCTATAAAAAAATGGTTACCATCTGTCTGTTCAATGGTAGTTATTTCACCGTCGACCGGCACCGACATATGTAACACTGTTCCGGTATGGGTATCATACCAGGTAATGCTATCTTTACAGCACAACCATATACGGTCATTCTTGTCCAAATAACCATAATTCAGAAATGCTTGCGACTTATTTCTGATCAGCTCCGGATGTACATAAGCCAGTTCAAACTTGTCATGCTGCGAATCATACCTAAAAATACGACCTTTCTGACCAATTACCCATAATACATTTCTGTTGTCCATATAAAGCCAATTCAAGGCAATCCGTGAATCCAACGTCATGTTATCGTCTGAAAAGTTGTAATGCTTGATATGTTTGCCATCATAACGGTCTATCCCTTCTTGAGTCAGAAACCACATATACCCCCGTCGGTCTTTTTGGATATGGTATATTTTCTGATTATTCAACCCGTCTTCCAGTCCTATGTACTTATAAATCTGTCCCTTGCTTACAGTACAATTAATGAGAAGAAGTACAAACAAAAAGAATCCTCTCATTTTTACAAAATTACTCATGTCTTTCACTAATATTCAAAAAATACTCTGCAAAAATATGAAAAAATTAATTAAAACGCAAGTCGAAAATGTATTCATATTTCAACCATCAATTAATATTAATAGTCATATTTCCAGTTTTAAATTTGTTGAATATTGTAAAGTAGAGCTAGAATTTCAACAGCCCCTTAATCTGTAAAATTTCATAAATGCATAAATAAAAAGCTATTCTAATATTATTAAAATAGCTTTTTATTCATATATCATCTATTAAACAATACGGTAGTTACACTCTCTTTTCCTAGGTAAAAAGCCTTTGCTTTTATCAGTGGAGCATTACATGCTACCGGAGTTTGCCATTCTACAGAACTTTCCGTAGGTTCACTACCATCGGTTGTGTACCGGATTACCGCATTGGGAATGGCAGTATTAGCCAGTAGTAATCCATCCTTTATCATAATACCGGGAGGAGACACCCGGAAATTTATTCCCCGCTTTGCCAAACGTGGCAACTCATAATCTACAATACCGGCATTATATTTCCGTTTGGCATCCATATATACTTTGCCGTCCGGAGATAATGCCCACGATGGTTGAACATTCCAAGCACGTTCTGCCAATCCGAAGACTTTTGGGAAAAGATAATATTCTACCTGTTCAAAACTACGGATAGTTTCCGACCATATTTGTCCGGATAGACCTTTGATATTCTGATAACCTTCTTTTGTCAAGGGCTGTTTTCCGTTTGAAGCAGCTTTCACATCAACAGGTTCACCTTTCAAATTCCGTCGTAAAGACTTATAAATATCAAAAGGCAACATATCAAACGTCACATATTCATCCACATAACCGCCCCAACGCAATCCCGGTTCCTCCACATGATAGCAATAGGCCATATCCAAATAGAAATTACCCACATTACAGAGTATAACCGGGTAGCCTGCATTAGCTAGCTTATACGGTACTTCATCCCCACCCTGCTCCGGGATGGTATTCCAGCAATAATTTAATACCTTACTGTTTCTGAAATGTTCGTTAACGGTATTATCCGGATTCATAACAATGTCCTGCCATCCGACTGCCTGTATGTTACGTTTGTCCAGCATTTCCAATATTTGTTCCAGAAAATAATCCTTCAGATCCCGTATCTTAGTCAGTCCGTTCTCTTGCATAAAAGTGCGGCAGATAGAAGAACCTTCCCAAATACCTTCTGGTACTTCATCTCCACCCACATGGAAAGCAGTCAGTTCTACTCCTGCATCCTGATACATCCGTACGATTTCATCAATCACTTTTTCAAGAAAATGATAAGTGGAAGGCATGGCAACATTAATCACATTGTCTGTGAAATTTTGTGCCGACAGATATTGGGAAGTATCTGCAAAGTCAGTCAAAAGATATTCTTCCGCTTTCGGTTGGTCTGTAGCTATGTATTTCTGATAACGGGCATTCATGGCTTTAATCGCTGCCCGGGAATGTCCGGGAATGTCTATTTCGGGAATAACTCTGATATGCCTTTCTTTCGCATATTTCAAAATATCCATGAAGTCACTGCGAGAATAATATCCATTAGCCAATGAAGCAGTATCTGTCTCATTCCATCCCCAGGCATACGCAGGATAAAGACATGTCTGTTCATCTGTGGTATGTCCTCTGCGAGAAGCGATTTCTGTCAATTCCTCCAATCCGGGTATTTCCACACGCCAAGCCTCATCGTCACTCAAATGCAAATGCAGTACATTCATCTTATAGAATGATAATATATCGATCAGTTTCAGCAGGTCCGCTTTCTTTGTAAAGTTGCGGGCTACGTCCAACATAATTCCCCGATGCCCCATGTCCGGATAATCGGTAATATGAAGATTGGGGAGCGGAGCAGAAGTTAGTTCCATGTTATCTAATAAGGCAAGCAATGTTTGACAAGCATTAAATATGCCATGTGCATCATTAGCTTTCAAAGTCAACCGGTTATTCTTTATCACGATTTCGTAATATTCATCGGGATATTGACAGGTAATAGGAACCTCCATTTTCTTCAATTCAATGATTGTTTCTTCATCCTTGTCAGAAACGGTACATCCTAACTGTGAAGCCAATTGCTTTTTCAACAAAAGAGCTTCTTCTTTAAATACACCGTCAAACTTCAGACCTACCTTTGGAGAGAAAGTAGAAACGCCACCCGTCTTCTCTACTTTTTTAGGAGTAGGAAAGAGAGAAAGCATATCACAATCTACAGGCTTGCTGAAATCATTATTCTGCTTATACAAATAATTTCCATCTGCATAGGGAAAACTATTCTTCGAACGAATCCATTGGGTATCGGGCGTAAACAGTCCGATCTCAATCGGAATATTTTGCGGCTGCAACATTTTCCCTTTTTCATCGGTAGCTACAATATAAGCCCCTTCAGGAACCGAAGATACATTAATCACATTTCCTTCACTCAATATAGTAAAAGAGAGTGTTTCACCTGGTGCCAACGCCTGATAGTGTTCAGTAGGATACATTTTATAGTAAGTCGAACCAATACATTCTATTTCCAACGGGGCATTAATAGGTTGCTGATAATAAATAGGTGTCTGATTAAAATAGATCACCCAATTATTAGTCAAGGATTTATTCCCATTATTCGTCAGACAGAATGTATTCTTAAAATATCTGGCTTCCACACTATCTTTTTCCAGTTTCCATGTTAAAGAGAGCTGTGAGGAAAGGGGCTGTTTAGCAGCCCCACAACCAAACAAGCATATCCCCAACATCATTATCCATATATTCCTCATAGTTATCATAAGGGAATTATTTAGTTAATGAACGAATACATTCCACTTCTTCTGTCGAATAAGGAGTTCCATCACTACGAAATATATCGTGGAACCACAATGGAGGTTCAACAACATCAGGCAATGGAGTATCCCATGCAAAGATTGTATTTGTTTTTCCGGCTACAAGTCCCCAGTTGATTGCACCGATATTTTCTCTCTTCAGCATTGGCATAATATCCTGGAAAGTACTATTTTGAGTACGTGCCATATATTCCGTGCAAATCATCGGACGCCCATATTGCTTCAATGTGTCAATGAGCTGTTGATGCGAATCCAGACCTTCATACGTGTGATAGGTTATCACGTCCGAGTTTTCCAACTGAAACTTATTCAAATTAGTCAAACTCATATCCCAGACTCCGGCTGACAAGGGTTGCGACGGGTTTACTGTTCGTCCCCACGTAAATATCTTCTGCAATAACGGCAAACTTCTTTCACCGTATCTATATCCTCCCGAACCTCCGGGTTCATTATATAAGTCCCATAATACGATTCTCTTATCATCCTTAAAGGTAGTCAGGATATCTTTCACATAGCTTTCCAATACCGGAAGTATCACTGCCGTATCGCCTTTATAATACAGATCACCCGGGTCACGTGCCCATCCCGAATTGTGTACTCCCGGCTGTGGTTCCGGCTGTTTGCCAGCCTGATATACAGGATTCCAACAATCATCCAGGAAGACGAAGATGGTAGAGATATGATGCTTGTCGGCAATAGTAAGGTATTCATTGATACGTTTCTTAAACCCTTCCTTATCTGTTTCCCAAACCAGGTGATGCAAATATACGCGCATACAGTTCATGCCTATTTCTTCCGCCCAACCCAGTTCACGATCAATAGTCACCGGATCAAAAGTATCTGCCTGCCACATCTCCATTTGGTTGATTGCCGTGCTCGGAATAAAATCACACCCACGGAGCCATCCCCATTGTTGATACCATTCATTAGCCTGCTCTTTCGTCCAGACTTCACGAACAGAGACTGTTTTCTGACTGCAGGCTATTAACATAATGCCAATAAAAAATGAGAGTAATATCTTTTTCATAATCGAATTAATATTTCAAAATTTTATAATCAGAGAGACTACTCAAAGACGGCTTTTCTAATACTAGCATTCCATGTGTCTCCAATATACATAACCCCATTAGCATCCATACATAATCCTGAAGGAGCACATAATTTTGCATCTTTGCCAACACCATTAACAGCGCCAGAACCATTCCCCCCAATAACTGTCGAAACTCCTGTATTATTCACCATACGAATCGCATGATTATCCTGATCGACAATATAGATATTGCCTGCATCGTCCGAGCACATCTGTTCACCTCTCAAGAAACGAGCTTCAGCAAATATACCATCCCAATAACCTGTTTCAACAGAAGTATTCAACCAAGTAACCTCGCCTGTCACAACATCAATATACGCTAACTCAGATGTTGATCTAATTTGCACATACAAATTATTCGTACCGGTCGCAACAGCAAGGGCAGTTGAAAACTCCTGATTACCATGCCGTTCCACTAGTCCTATTGTCTTTGCAGTCCATGTTGAAGGATCTATTTCTATAACTGTATTAGTCCACCCTTGACGAGTATATAATTTACCATCTTTGCTAGCTGTCAATCCAACACCCCAATAGCCATCAATACCCGCTTCGACAGCCTTCACCTCAGTCGACCAGTTATTAGCTGGGTCAACTACAATTAGTTGAATAGCTGTACCTCCACATTCAGCTATTGCGTAAAACTTCTTAGAAACATTATCATAAACAACACTCGTAAAGCCATACCCTCCCGCAACACGATCATAGCCAGCGAGAAAAGATACTTCACCAGTTTCCGACAAACGATAAAGTCCCAATTCTGCCGGAATCCGATCATCGGGAAAACGACGTAGAAAGAGAATGTTCTTTCCTGTATTATCAACAGCAATTGCTGAAGGTAATACATCCACTTTCAAATTTTCTATCCACCAGCGCTTCTCATAAACAAAATTATCAGTATAAGCTTCCTCCATTTTATCCAATTTCACACTTATTTTACAAGGTTGATTATTCGTAATTTTAGGAACCTTAACCTGTAGTTCCGTATCACTTGCCGAAAGAATCTCTGCAACAGTATTTCCAAAAGAAACATGTAAATTAGCTGCTATATCTCCAAAATTTTCACCTTTGAGTGTCACTATATCACCCTTCCCTCCATTATGTGGTTCAAACTCTGTTAATTTGATGGGTAAAATGATGCCAGATTGGGTAATATTGACTTTTACATTCCGATAATCAGGGGCAGTGAGAGTTATGATCGCTTTTCTCCCTTTCTTTACCGTATTTTCATCTACACTAATAATCAGAACCGATTCAGCTTCTGTCACACTTTTTAAACTAAACCGACACCAAGCTGTTGCTTCCACAGGAGATATATCAGCAATAACTCCCAAATTAGAAAACAGAGTTATCTCTTTTGTACTTGCCGCAGCCGTAAACGACTGACTTTGTTCATCTTTATCCAATGCCAAATAAGAAGAAATCTGTTCTTTATCTTCACACCCTGTGAATAATAACATCTGCGCTATTACACACATTCCATATAGAATTATGTACTTCATATTATATCAAGTTTAGTTACTTAATGCCGAGGTAAAATCAATAGATAATTGTCCGTCATTATCAACAATTCTATGTATTGTAAGCCTCTCACTTCCCCCCGGAGTATTAGGAGAGTGATACGAGATACGCAGAACCCCATCAAAATCCCTAAAAATCATAGCATGCCCTCCATTGTCATTCGGATTCAATGGCTGTGGATCTTGTAGCCAAGGTCCCAAAATAGTACCCGATTGAGAACGTGCCACCCCAATGGCATATTGTCCATTCCCATCTTTTCCCAACAAAAAACTAGACCAAAGCATCAAAAGTTCACCATTATTTGCCCTATATAAAAATGGAGCATCTGATACATAATATGAATTTCTTATAACCCAAGGTGCTTCACTCGCCGCAAATAAGGTTACCGGTTCTTCAGCCGCTTCTTTCAAATCTTTTGTTAATTTCTGTGCAACAATAGTTCCGTCTGATATTTGTGTCCATTCATGGCTAAATACAATCCACGGATCTTTATTCTCATCAACGAAAAGTGCGGCATCTAATGCTTGCCATCCATTAGGGGTAATCGGCCGGTTAACTAATGGAATAAATGGACCTTCCGGTTTATCAGATATCAATACAGATGCTCCCCGTATTCCATCTGTTCCACTAAAAGTAGCAAACATATAATATTTACCTTCATAATAGTAAAGATCAGGAGCCCAGAAATCTGCCTTTCCCCAGAAACTTGCTGGTGCTTCGTAGCTGATTCCACCTTTCTGCCAATCACGCAAATTACGACTAATGGCCACAGCTATCTGATTAGCCGCTGTTGGATAAAGTGCATCATCCGCATGGACATGTAAATAATATTTTTTAGATACAGGGTCGGCAAAAATAAACGGATCACGTATACGGAATGAATTATACACTATCGGATAATCTTCATCTACCGGTGGCACAGGTTCTGAAGATGTGCCTTCCTGCGTAATAGTAATATTAACAGGATAATCCTTACCTGCCAGTTGTACAGCAAGTGACACAGAACGCTCTTCCTCGCTCTCATTCTCCTTGACTGTTATCAGAAAACTTCCTGTCCCTTCACTTCTACGAGGAGAAACTTTAGCCCATGTGCCTATACCTTTATGTACAATTTGCCACGGAGCATTAGATTCAACTATATATTCCTGTTGTCCTCCTTCTGCCCCTACATGCCATTCTAATAATCCAGTTTCTATTTTAAAGAAAAAAGACTCTTCTGCATCTTGCTTACATGATGTAAAAAACATCAATGTAGTTAATAAATTTATTATAATAAACATATGTGTTTTCATATTAATTATTCCATCCTTCATTTTGTACTAAATTTGAGTTCTTTTCCATCTCCGAAGCAGGTACCGCCCATTTCCAAAGATAATCACCACCCCACATATAAGAATAGGTAGTATTTCCCCAGACTTCCATTAGCCCGTTACCCTCGTAAAACTTTTTCTCTTTCCAGGTTCCCCATCGAAGTTCATCAAAAAACATATATTCTTCAAAGGCTAATTCCCAATATCGTTCTTTGCGGATACGTTGGCGCATATCATCCAAACCTTTTACTGTTGTATAATCATTAGAATTCAATGCCTGCGCTCCTACTCTGTTACGAACATCATTTACATACGGTATAGCTTCTTCCCATTTCCCTTGTTCGGTCAAAGCCTCAGCCAAATTTAGAAGTACATCTGCATAACGAATTAATGGAATATCAATCGGAGAACGCTCCATTATCGTATGTTCCGTACCTTCATACACAAACTTACGGATCAAATAATAAAATTTATCATTAGTGTCTGTCCGAATATCATAAGGCTCCGCATCATCAGCCCCTCGATATGGCCAACGTAATGTATATGAAATAGCAGAGCCAGTTACACCTCCCAAATATGTAGCATAAGGAGTTATTACATTCATAGCCAGCCGTGGATCCCTATTAGCATAAGCAGCTTTAATACGTGCTTCATTACCATCGGGAAGATACTGTTTCATATCAGCACCATAACTCCCCATTATTTTAATTTCTCCATCGGTTAGATTATCCCTTAAAAAAAATACAGAACGTTCCCTCGGAGTCATTGTAGAATAACCGGGCAAATAATCATCCCAACTAAACGGTTTACCATCCACACATTCATAACTATCCACAAAAGCTGGATTCGGCAGATAATTATTCCATCCGGAGCCACTCGTTGTCCGATTGCCAAAAGCCCAATTAAATACAGACCCGTAACCTGATGGATTTTCTATACAAGGAATAGTAAATATCATTTCATCACAACGTTCATTAGCTTCTTTAAAAAGAGCCTTATAATCTCCGAATAATGAATATCCCATTTTAGTAATTGCCCTGAAATCGTCCTCTGCCTTATCATATTGTTTCAGCCACAAATAAGTTTTCCCCCGCAATGAATAAGCAGCAGCTTTAGTTATCCGCCCATACTCTGAGCTACTGGCAGCATATTTTTCTGGTAAATTAGATTCCTCGACACAAGCTGTCAGATCTGTCAACACTGCATCCCAGATTTCCTGTTCCGTAGAACGCCCTTTGATGCATTCCTCTGCAGTCACAGGCTCTAGATAAAGCGGAACTCCTTTCCATAAAATATTCATCCGATAATAGTTATAAGCCCGAAGAAACTTACATTCTGCAATATATTGTGCCTTTTTCCCGTCACTCAGACCCGGTGTTTTTTTTATATTGGCTATTACATCATTAGCTCTGTGAATTAATTCATAGTAACGCTTCCAAGCCGAAAGAAACTCTGTTGATGAAGGAGTAGCTACGCCAAAAAGTGTCGGTGTATGCCAAATCCAATTACGATCCATATCCATTATACTGGAACGATAATCATAAAAATGCAAATCACCGTCATACCCGCTATTTGTCGCATAGTCGGCTCTTAGAGCATTATACACTCCATTCACAACTTGAACTGCCAAATCTGCGTTATCCCAAACTCCGGCTGTAGATATAACATTAGCCGGTTTCGTATCTAAGAAGTCTGCAGAACAAGCATAGACAAACAACATTAATATACCTCCAAATGTAATAATCGAGATAGTCTTTTTCATTGTTGTACAGATTAAAAATTAATATTAATACCTAATGCTAACTGACGCATTGTAACATACCCCATACCAGTCTGCATTTCCGGGTCCATGCCAGAAAATTTAGTGATAGTCAGCAGATTCTCACCCGAAAAATATATACGTACTTTATTGGCATAAAACTTCTGTGTCCATGCCTGTGGAAGTGTATAACCAATAGTCAGATTACGTAGCTTCAAGAAGTTTCCTTTTTCAAGATGCAGCGTACTAGCTTCTGTAGCCTGGTTAGTTTGGTTAAGTGTCAAGCGAGAGTTTTTCGAATATAAATTGGTACGAGGATCATTGGGATTCTCCGGATCATAAAAATAATGATCTTTTTGAAGTTCTTTCGACAGTCCATAACCCAAAATTGTGGATGTAGAATTCTGTCCTACCGAATACCAATAAATAGAAAATCCTGCTGCCCCTTGCCAATTCATAGAAACATCAAACCCCTTCCACGGTGCTCTTCCGGTACTCGTTCAACTAGATGATCGAA
>OGNI01001328.1_pt1 | contig 13408 bp, 8 predicted proteins | sample 1573421 | NCBI WGS metagenome assembly OGNI01 (sample SAMEA2581928, study PRJEB24529) | metagenome | biome: Human gut stool | place: China | collected 2011
CAACGAGCAACTGCTTGAGCAAAGAACACATTATGCTGAAAGATTTCCTCATAGTATTGTCTACTACCCAAAAGGTCGTGCATTTTGACCTTAATTGCATCGGCAATTTCGTTGTACTCGTCCAGCTGAGCAAGGACATAGAAACGGGGATGGTCTTTGTCACCTTCTTCAATGACTATGGGGCATCGATAATAACACCCTACTAACATACGCAGCTCTCCTTTCTCAGCTTGACAAGAAACCAAGGCTGCATCGGTGGTTTCCTGCAATATTATAGATTCTCAAGTTTGCATCGAATGGTTTCTTGCTCTTTCAAAAATCGCGCTGTAAAAGGAATGCCCTTTTTGACCTTCATGCTGGCAAAGCTATTCTCTGTCTGAGCCATGAAATCAGCTATGGTTTTAATACCGTTATTCTGCAGAAGCGAAATTTGGCTTGCCTCTAAATGAAGCAATTTTGTGCTGATCTTTTGTGCAAGGTATTCTTCTTTGGCTTTCGCTTGCCTTTTGGTTTCTGCGGCCTCTGCATCAAGTCGTTCTTCCTCGCTGCTTTCCAGAGCTGGGGTTTCCGCTGCCGTTGCCTCAGCGATCTGCGCTTCCAGTTCAGGAATAGGCGCAGGCGTTCCTGGGACGGTAGGACTCTCATCATCGAAAGAAGTTTCGGGAGGCGCAAGAAAGTCTTTGGATGTCCACACATCAAGTCCCTCGCCAGATGCCTTGTTAGAAAGGCTTCTGTCATCGGTGATGAAAAGCACCGGAATGTCCGTATAGATCTTATAGCGGAGGGCGACAGCCAAAATCTTGTTATCGTTTTGCTCTTTTTCGTCAGCTTTTGCACGATAGGCTTCGGGAACTAAACTAGGCAGGCCATCTGCATAAGCAAGCGGGAAGCGTCTCTTGTAATTAAAGATTGCCGTAATAGCTTTTTGCGCTTTGAATTTTCGATCATCCGCGCCAAATCTTGTTTTGTGGTGCTCAAGCTCATTGTTTACATCCTTGGGGACCACAACCAGTTCCCCATCGTTTACTCCATCGAGAAGATTGGGACAGTTCATAATGGAGCATGTGTCAAACACAATGATCGTAGAATACTTCCGCAGCTCGGCAAGTTCGCTCTCTGTAAACTCAAGTTCCCTTTGCTTCTTCACTTGTGCTTCACTCGTTGCAAGGCGACTCTCAGTTTCCGCAAGCTTGTCCAGAAGCTCTTGGCTTCTGTGCTCTTCGTCTTCCAATCGAGCTTGAATACGCGTAGTATCCTCACGGCGAGACTGTCTTGCAGCAAGTTCACCCTTTAGACTCTGAATTTCCTGTCGGTTTCCCTCCACCATTTCTTGAATCTGCCGAAACATCTGCTCGAAGATACTCAATTCCGGAGACTTGGGAGTATCCACATGAGTCGGTACTTCTGCAGCAGGAGATTCCACAAAGACAACTTCAGAAGCAGGAGCTTCTACAGTGGGAACATCCACAACAGGAGTTTCCACGATAGGAGCTTCTACCGCAGGTGCAGTGTCGATAATGCTTGCGGTTGCAGGGACAATAGGTTCAGCGGGAACTGCCTCCACATCAATAATTTCCTGCTCACACACAGGAGGCAAAGTGGTTTTGGCAGGGGCATTTGCTCTGACAGAGCGATTGATGCAGGGTTCATTTCTAGAGCTGGACATGCCGACCTCGCTGCGTAGGAAAGATTCCATACAATTCTCTCTATGAACGCAATAGATACACCAATCGGAAGGAATTGCCGTCTTGTCTTTTCGGCAAGCTTGATTTAGATATAGTTTTGTCTCATTGCGAAGGATATCTGCTTTTTCCTGATTTCCGGGTAGTGGTAATCGGTGGAGAGAATAGATTTTATTCCATCCATCTCTTCGTACAAGTGCCTCAAATTCTTGATATGGATTCTTTCTTTCCACTTCAGAAACATCGACCGCAAACAATGCTGCACCAAAGTGCTTGCGCATATTCATGTGCTCGGAGTCATATGGTTTGACAAACAAACCACTGCCATTTGTAATAACTTCATGAACAAGGTAGTTCCTTGCTCTTGCTTTGAGGTCGAAGATCTCGGTCGCTTTCCAGAATTTGAAGAATGGCTCAAGTTTTTGTGCTTCCTGTTCCAAAATCTTGGACAGGTATTTCATGGCGTCAGAACGCTTGTGTTTGCCGACCCGTTTCCATACCGCTTCGATCAGCAGATTCTCAAAATACTTTTGATACAGGAAGTTGCCCTGTACGACCGGGCTGTTTTCCATTACATAATCCAAAAAGAAACGATACGGGCATAGGAACATGTCCATCATTTGGAATCGATCATACTTGATTCCTTTGGTAAGTTCTTGGTCAACAGAAATAGAGAACGGGGCAGGCTTGTTGACGCTTTCTAAAAGTTCAGCTTTAGGCTTCAATCCCAAGATGGTCAGCAATGCATAAGGCTCGGTTGTTTCATCTCCGTACTGCTTAACATAGCTGAGACGAGCATCACAGCGGTTGTAGCACAGGCCGTAGAAAAGAGCGTATCTGAGGAAGTTACTGCGTTCGCCCAGCGCTGTGTAGTAAACCTGAAACTGCAGGTCAATAGGAGAATAAGCGGCACGAATAAACTCATCAGTCAGCGGCCACGGTAGCTGATCGTTGACGGTCATATTCATGTCACGGTCAGATACACAGGCAAAGTGGTAGACCTTGTGCTGCTCTCTTTCAAACTGGCGCTTGCTTTGCAGAATATCGCCATCAATCTGTTCGTAGTTCTTTACAATCCAGTCAACGCCTTGATCTTCGTCGTTCTTCTGTTTCAGATAGTAGTAGAGGCCCTCTTTCAAGTCTCGGAATGTTCCGGAAAAAGTGGACCGTTCTGGTTTAATCTTATCCAGACGCAGCTGAAGTGCGGTAATCAAAGCTCGCTCCTGCTCATTTGCAAGTGCCAATTCACGCTGCTTGAGGAACTCTTCAAGATTGTGGAAGTGCTTACCAAAGTTGATGAAGTCCTCGCGAGAATTGTCCAATGCGAAAAGGTATGTGGCTATCTCGTTAATCTCTTCGATAGCACGAATAAGGGCAAGCAAGTCCTTCTTGGTGACTTTGTACTTATTGTAGATAGACAGGTTTTTGAGCTCAGAAAGAGCATCATTGCCAGGGGTACCAGCCAGTTTGTCATAGTTCTTTGCATACCCCTCAACAATCTCGCGCTGAAACTCGTCATATGTAGTTACATTCTCAAAGAGAATCTCAACATTGTAGAAAGTTCGGAGCAGCACTTCACCGGGGGCAACGCTTAGAATGTTAGAGGACAAGCACTCTTTGATAGCATTAACATCAAAGATAATCTTGCTATTCTCATAATCCCAAAGACGATAAATCGCAGAGAAGAACTGGCCAATAGGATAGGAGAGGAAATGGCGGTCTTTGGCATATTCGGGGTAATAGATTTTTAACAGCGTATGTACATCGCGATTTGCAGTATATACCTGCTCATCTAAATGCCGCAGAACAGCCGCATTACTCCACACATCATTGCCTCTTTCCATGACGCTACGCGATTCGGAATAGCGCTGAATGGCAGCATCAAAGTGGTTGGAAACAAAGTGCGCGTACTCGGTAATATTCGCGAACTCCATAAGCTGAACACTCTTGTACAGCTTATACCACTTTCTGAGCATGCCACTACCTACGGCATTTCTGTCCTCGCATATCTCACCAAGGGCACAAGCCAGAGCGTTGCTCGGATTCTGCATAGTGGGAGGTGTGTACTCGCGAACAACAGTATCGTGATGGATGGGCACTTCAAAGCACCCATAGATATCGTTCCAAGAGGAGTAAATCTTGGAATACTTCTTCTGATAATTGAACAGGAAAATGATGGTTATACCCATCTTTTCCATAGCAAGCAGGAGGCGGAGCTGCACCGGCGTAAACTGATGTACACCATGAACAACGATGCTGTCAAACGGCAGCTCCTTGGTTGCGCCAACCGCTCTTTCACAACGCTTTACTTCCTGTGGTGTTCCAGTACATTCTTCGACTTCCTTCTTGGCGAGCGAAACAACAATCTCCTTTAGTTTCTCGCGAGAAGGTGTTTGGGGAAAACGGAAGAGAGAGCTTTCCTGTGCCTTTTTGAGCATGTGAACAAAGAGCTTTTGCTCGGTATTGCCCTTACTTCCGTCAATAGCAGATGCGGAGATGTCAAGCTCAATAAACAGGCGTATAGCTTCGAGGAAATGATTCTGGTTCTGCTCTAAAGCCATGTGGAAAGGCTTGCTTATTCTGCGCTTCTCTAACAGCTGCTTGAAAGCAGAGGAAAAAGCGCTGTACTGCTGCACCCGAAGGCTAATATTGTCGGTCCACTGCATGTAGACCTCTTCATGCTGGACAAGTTCATCCAGCGGGCAGATTAAGCCCTTGATACTATCGCCCAATACATCCTTGAGGCCATTGACAAGGGTTCGTGCACTGCAGAAGTGGGGCAAGGCAGAAATCTCACTCCAGAAATCCGCTTTATCTAACTTGTAAGGGTCTTCGTATGTGTAGATTTTAAACGGCATTTCTTAGACCTCCGTTTCTATGAGATTCTGCCAAGACAGATTATGCTTTCCTTGGATCTCAATCCAAGAGAAGGATCGAATTGATCTTGTCATAGCAACATAGAGGACACGAGCTTCCTCGCGGGCCTTTTCAGACTTCTCAATGATTTCATCATAGAAGTCGTTCTGGACGGTTTCGCCGGAATCGCCCACGCTCATGCTATATCCAATACGATATCTACCTTGATACTTGGTGGTGCTGATCTGCAACTGCGTCCTTTTGATGAAGTCCATAGATGCCGAGCAGAATGGCATGATTACATGACCATATTCAAGGCCTTTCGATTTGTGAACCGTAATACACTGAATAGCAGTTTCTTCCTCATTTTGGGCTGGGGTTCTGCTATCGACAGATACTTGCGAAACGATACTGTTATGAAGATGTTCCTGTAGCGTATTGATGGTGAGTCTGTCTACATTGCAGGCGTTGATAATCTGCTCAAATAGAAGGTCGACATTCAACTGATAATAGTGTTGTTTCCATGGGTCATTGCTGAAATGCTTCCACGGCTCGAGAGTGTTATAGACCTTGCGGATTGCTTGCAGAATAGGCTGCGTTCTGAGGCTGGCAACGATATATTCCCACTTGTTATTCTTATCAACGGTGTTCGCAAGCATCAGGTTCATGAAGTTGATAAGGTAATTGACTTGCTCTTTTTCGTCCGTCTTTGCTCTCCAGCCGCCGGTGCGAATCTTCATGCGAATTTCGTACAGATTGGATTTAGGAATGTCGAGATTAAAAAAGTTCGATGTTACGAGGTTGTACAAGTAGTCGGCCTCATCGAAATGTACCAGCGCGTTAACCAAAGTGAGCATATCAATGGCAGGCTGGGACATATACAAGTCACCGCCTGTGTTGGTGTGTACGCTAATTCCGAGTCGGGCACAATCTGTACGAATCATGTCAGCCTGCCAGTTTTCGCGAACAAGGATTGCAATGCTCTTTTCTTTTGCAGAGAGCTTCATGCCATGGCTCTCTTCATACTGGATACGCTTCTGAATGCGCTTGATTTCTTCAACAAGAATTGGGATGCGCATCTCTTCGCTTGTGGTGGGAAGCCTACGATAGAAACGATTTACACTGGTTAAATACTTGCCGTTATAATCCTGTGTTCCAATAAGCCTGTCCTTATCTTCATCATAAGTAAGAAGTTCGTCGTCCAGTTTCCCCCATTTGGTAAAGGACCGATCAAAGATATCAAGTAAATGCTTGTCGGTGCGGTAGTTCCGCTGCAGAGAGAACTCCAACCATTTATCGGGATTTTCTGCGATACCTAATTGGTCAAAGGCTTTTTCCTTTGCGCCACGGAAACGGTAAATACACTGCTTAATATCGCCTACAAGGAACAGCTTATAATCAAGAACCTGTGAAATACGCAGCAGAGACTCGATTTGAGAGTCATCGGTGTCCTGGAACTCATCGACGAACATAAACTGCTGGGCGTGTTTATCTTTTTTTAGTTCCCTGATTCTGCTTTCGCTTTCTGGATTGTTGATAAAACGATTGAGAACAGACATCATGGAACTAAGGTGAATTTTGTTGTCCTCAATGAGTTCCTCAAAGTATTCACGCTCCACGGCAGGAATTACACTCGCAAGAAGCTCATGCAGTTCGCCGTGAGATTCATTGTTCAGAAGGGTCCCGAAGTCTTGGGGTTCAATAGCTCCAATGTCTACACTCTTGTTGTGAAGTTTTCCGATAAAATCAAGGATGCTGTCACGGATAGCATAAACAGGCATACCCAGCTTGTCGGTATAGTTTTTGCCCTGCTCCATTTCTTTTTGATAAATATAGGCATCAAGCAAATCAGAGATCTTTTTACGGCGATAAAACTCGCTGGATGTAATACTTAAGTCAATTCCATATCCAAACGAAGTACCCATCTGAGCGATAAGGTTCTTGGCGTAGGAGTGAATGGTGCTTATCTGCATATGGTCAATCTGGGAGATCATCTGCAGATAATCGGGTTTTGAGGTTACCAGGTAGCAATTTTTGAAATATGCTTTGAGCTTTTCCTCCATTTGGTCGGCAGCTTCATTGGTGAATGTAATCATCACAATGCGGTCGGCCATCTTCTGCAGCGGGACATTTTGCGTATAGCAGATAAAGCCAATGCGAGAAATCATGGTATAGGTTTTTCCAGTACCGGCACCAGCACGAATGACAATATTCTTTTCGGGGGTTGCATGTTCAACTTGGTACTGCTCAAAGTTAAACTGGCTCTGCTCACTAAGCTTTTCGAGTATGCGTTTCTGGGCAGAACTGTAACTGCCATTTGGGATTGCGAAGGAAGTCGTATTCTTATCAAAGGGCGCACTCAATACACTCATGGAACAATGGAATCCCATGAACATATCCCCAACAGACTCAGCCAGAGGAGTATGGCTTTTTTGCTCGTCAAATGCAATTTCGATGTTGTCGCGATTACGGACTAACCCCCTTTGCGTAAGGGCAGTATCAAGGGCTTTAATGACAGCAAGCATCTGTGCTTTCTTGGAGAAGACGCAGTACAGTTTGCAGCCGTGCAAATATTGAGCCACCATATCGTTGATGGTATTGCCGGACATCTGATCGAATTCGTTGAAATAGTAAAAGCGCGAATAGTCATGCCGATGATAGGACGAGGCAAGTTCTTTTTCAATTTCGGATTCGCCATCTTCGTCAACATTGATATCCGTTTCAAACAGGTTACGGACCTCCAACATGGTTCTCCGGTCAAATGGATCTCTGTTCCAATGACAAACCTCACGGAGTGCTTGATCCAGCTTATTGAAAAAGGATGTGTTGTCTTTCAAATCCTCCTTGAGAATCGTAAACTTTTCTTCCATGACCACATCCAGCCGATGAGATTTGAAGAACGCCTTGGATACCTGTGGCAAACAGACCATTTGATATACAAGCGGGAACTTGCTGATATTCTGACGAATATGGCGCTCAATGGAAAAACGATATCCTCGGGCTTGCTTCTGCGGTGATGCAGATACCTCACCATCGTTGGTCTGAATAATCACTGAATCATTATTTTCAATGCGTAGTATATTCTCCTCGCGCCATCCTTTAAGTTCAACTACAAGGATTCCTTTTTCGGGCATAAGAATACAGACATCGAATTCTTTCCCGAAAAGCTGACGGTTACAGTATATGATGTTGGTATCATCCACGTATTCTGATGCCTTATTAATAAAAATCTGTTCGCCATAGTTGTTCGAATTGGAAGATCCCATCAGGCGTCCCATATCACAAACCTCTCGTTCTACTCTAATTCCGAAGCTGCATCACGAATCATTGATGCATATTGTCTTTTAGCTTCTTCAGGTCCTTTGATTCTGACCTTCCCGCCGAAGCCGAAAATCCAGCTGAAGAAGATATGGCTGACGGCCACACGGACGATCACGCGGAAGGTGCTCATATCGCAGGCGTAGATGGTTACATCTGTTCCGAAGCGGTCGATGATAGCATCGATCACGGAGTTGTCGCAGATCAGTTCCACCTCCTGATACTCGCTGCCGTACATCCGGAAGGTGGTCGCAAGAAAATCATCGACACCGAAGCCCGCCGGGACCGGTACGGCTTCCTCCGAAAGAATGTCAGGACGGGCGCTGATACGGTCCACACGGAAGATTCCGATGGCCTGATGCTTGTCCGAATAGCCCAGTACATAGTAATAATCGCCGTTCCAGATCAGACGATAGGGGCTGAAGATGTACCGTTCGCCGTCGTGGCGCAGCTTCTTCTGCTTTCGGATGTTGTAGGCAAAGTATTGGAAGCCAATCTTCTTTCTGGCATTGATGGCCTCATTGATTGCATCCACGATCAGCAAATCCTGTCGATTTTCCGACTTCACCCTTCCCTCCACGGAAGCGTTGCGCTTCAGTTCCTCGGCCTTATGCTGTCCGGCCAGCGTGACAATCTTAGAGACCATCTGCTCGCTGCGTTCTTTGGAGATGAACTTGGAGGACTGCACAGCATCGATCAGCAGCTTCAGCTCAGCGATTTCAAATTGACGGCTAATGAGGTTATAACGGTTCTGAGTGGACTTTACTTCTTGGATGTCCATTCCGAACTGCTGCAGAAGCTCAATGTCCGTCTTGATGGTCTGCCGGTGCGCCGGGATACCGTATTCCTCTTCGAGAATCTGCGCCAGCTGCATCGTGGTCAGATAGTGGCCTTCATCGGTGCGCTCATATAGGATCTTCGCCAGATATAGCGGGCGGAGCTTTGCATTGTTGTCCATTGGTTATACCTCACGCATACATGGTAGAATTACTGCTTAGTTTGTTTCATCCTCTACTACTTCCATCAAGTCTCCAATGTCACAATGGAACACCTTACACAATCGGAGCATGACAGACATGGAAACAAGGCGGTTATTGTTCAACTGGGTCATGGTATGGGACGACAGGTGCGCAGCCTTGGCCAGCTCGCCTTTTTTCATTTTGTTCTTGATTAGTAAAATCCAAAGTTTGTCATAACGAACCGACATAGGGATCCTCCTGTTAAAAATAGAATCTCTGAAAGCACTTATAATTGTACAGACTATATTCTATCATAAGGCTTCCAAAATCACAACAGAATCCGAACGAATTCTACAAAAGCAGCAGAGATGGTGTCGAATTTAGCCGTCACCTAAAAGCCTTCCGAGCCGTCTATCCGTGGAAAGGTAATACAGAAGGCTTGTACTCATACAGGATACGGAACTGGTGCAGGGACGGCCAGTGACGACCAACTGGTATCGATGCGAGGACTGCACGAGCTGCCCGCACCGGTCTGCCTGCTGCCAGGCAAAGGATATTGCAAAGCCGAAGGAAGTCGTGCTGAAGAAGACTTTCTGGGGAATGCGGGCGGCATCTCAGGAGAACATTACAACAGAGCATGGTATTTACCTGAGGATGTGGCGTTCTATCCAGGTCGAGGGGGCGTTTGGACTGCTCAAAAATGACTTTGGTTTTCGCCGTTTCCTGACCAGAGGGAAAGCCAATATCCGGACTGAGCTTTTCTTCCTTGCACTGGCGTACGACCTCAAAAAGCTATGGATGAAGCGGGAAAACGGGCGGCTGAAAACGCATCTTTCTGAGATTGCAGTGGCGTAACCGCAAAAAACAGCTGGGTCATCCACATTGGGCGCTGATCTTGGAGTCAGGGTCAGCTTTGCTGCGTCCAAGTGCCTTGCAATTTCCACAGAATAGCAGCCCGCACAAACAAACGCGGGGGCAAAAGGTCTTTCTCTGACCTTTTGTCCCCGCGTCCTTTGTGAACCTATTTTGCAACAGACCCCTTGGATTATTGTTTTGTATATGCACTACCTGACTCCGCAAAGAAATCGCTCAATGTGACTCCCAGCGCAACGCAGATACGCTCAATCGTGGGAACCCCCAACTGACTTCCGCGCATCTCAGCATTCTTCAAGGTTGAATATGATACATCACACAGCTGAGATAGCTTGAAAAGTGAGAGGTTACGCTCGTCAGCCAGCTGCATCACTCTTGCTATCGTATCCATATAATCCCCGCCTTTCTACATCCTATCCCGCCATTAATTCTAAAGGGAATGTAGTCCAATATTCTGTACTCAAAGAACTCGACCTACGACTTGAAATCTCGAGGCGGGCATGATCGCCTTGGGCTCGTATGCTTGATTATAGGACAACATCACGGGCTGCATGTGCAGGCAACCATAGCTGTCAGTGAATGCGTCCCTTTGTTGTTCATTTGGCTCCTGCTCACTGTACACCTTCAAGTAGCCATCGCCATCATAGACAAAGATGCCGACCTCTCCAACGGCCAAGGTCTCGCACTCCTCGACCCATACAATCTGACCGTCATGATAAACAGGCTCCATACTGTCGCCGGAAACCCGTACACCAAAATCAGCACCCTTTGGAACTGATTTTTCGGGAAAGCTAACCATCTCAAAGTTGCCCTCATCGAGAAATTCGCCGGTACCAGCGGATACCGCAAGATTACTCACAGGCATCTCTATGTACTTGAGAATGCTGACCACCTTTGGCTGCGGCTTATACTTCCCCGACGCAATCAGGTCATCCTTGTACTCCCTGACTTTTGCCAAGCCTGCATCATTGAGCACCGGTGTATGACTGCTGCAAAAATAAGAAACATCCACATCCAGATCAAGCGCATGACAGACAGCCACCAGCTGATAGGCGTTTGGTAAAGCACTGCCCTTTGCCCACTTATTGATGCCGCTGGGGGACATCGTTACCCCATACTGCCGCAAAAGTGCGCTGAAATCGACGAGGCTGAGGCCAGCCTTGCGGCGTGCTTCATCAATGCGGGCCCCAATAACATTTTCTTGACGCTCTGTCTCTGCATTATAGTTTGCGTGATTCGTTATCGGGAGAGAAAGAATTTTAGCTTTGCTCTTACTCATAATAGCAACCGCCTTTTCTGTTTATGGCTTCAGTATATAGTGGAAAAGACTCGCTGTCAATAGGAAATTGACTATTACTCTACAAATGCGACATTGACATAGATAAATAATCCGCTTATTATAGAGGCACACGAGCAAGATAAGAGGTGAAAACGCATGGATAATGAGCGTGTCATTCTACACAGCGACATGAACTCCTTCTACGCATCCGTTGAAATGATGCTTAACCCAGAACTCAAAGGAAAACCTGTCGCGGTGTGCGGATCAACCGAAGAACGTCATGGTATTGTCTTGGCCAAATCAGACTTGGCCAAGAAAGCCGGCGTGAAAACGGGCATGGTGAATTGGGAAGCTCGGCAGCTTTGCCCAGGACTAATCGTTGTGCCGCCCCAGTACGATCAGTACCTCAAGTATTCTAAGCTGGCCCGTCAAATTTACCACCGATATACGGATCTTGTTGAGCCATATGGTATGGATGAATGCTGGCTTGATGTGACCGGTTCTGGTGTCTGCGGAACGGGCATGGAGATCGCCGAGGCAATCCGGCAGACAACAAAAGAGGAGCTTGGCCTGACGGTCAGCATCGGTGTGTCATTCAACAAGATTTTTGCCAAACTCGGGTCAGACATGCGAAAGCCGGATGCAATCACTGAAATCAAATGGGACAACTTCAAAGAGAAAATCTGGCCCCTCGATGCTGCAGAGCTACTTTATGTGGGCAGAGCCACAGAAAATAAGCTGGCTCAATACGGAATCCGCACCATCGGGGATTTGGCAAAGACTTCTCCGGATACACTGCGGCATATGCTGGGGATCAATGGTCTTATGCTCTGGATGTATGCAAACGGAACGGATACTTCTCGTGTTATGCATAAGGACTTTGTCAGCCCCGTTAAGTCCATCGGGCACGGAATCACCTGTACTGCTGACCTGCAAACGCCGGAAGATGTGTTTCGCGTTATGCTGGAATTGAGTCAGGATGTTGGGCATCGGCTCCGCGTCCACGAGTTGATGGCCTGTGGTGTTCAAGTCTCCGTCCGGACAAATGACCTGTATGGCTCACAGTATCAGTGTAAGCTCCCATTCAGAACGCAGCTCCCCAACGAAATCGCTGGAGCAGGCTTTCATCTTCTTATGGAGCGGTATCGGTGGGATAAACCAATTCGAGCTGTCACGATTCGCGGTATTGATTTAGTATCGCAGAAAGAAGCAGAGCAACTCTCCATGTTCGTGGATCATCAGAAACGGGATCGCCGTATTCTTCTGGAGGACGCTGTTGAGGACATTCGAAAAAGGTTCGGCAAACGAGCCATTTCCTACGCCGTGCTTATGGGTGACTTGAAGATCCCAGATGACGGTAGGCAGTTGGTGACCATGCCCGGACTTATGTATCAGTAACTACCGCCGACGGAAGGGAGAAACCGTTTGAGATGAAAATGCAATTTCATAAAGCTGTGGTGAAGGTATTAGTTATCGTAGCCACAGACCGAACCAAGACGCCTGTCTCTCTGGCCTTTGAAGATGGGAAGGAACAGGCATCCGTTATACGATCATGATTGGAGGAAGGCAAACCTATCTCTTTGAGGACGAAGATCAGTGGTTTGTCGAAGCAAAAAACCTCCATATATAGGAGATGAGCCATTGAAATATCTATCACGCAATGACCTCGAGACTATCAGTGGGAGAGTCATCGCAGCATATAAGAGACTTCCGGCTATATCTGACCAAGCGCCGGAGCGAGTAGATATCGACTTTCTATGCCAAGAGCTTCTGGGGCTTCGTATCGATTATGCTCGATTATCTCTGAACGGCGAAAAAATCGGCCTGACATCTTCTTGCGATATAGGCGTCGAGGTGTTCCCTGAAGATCCAAGCTCCACGGAAGAACAGTATTATATGCTTGATGGAAAAACCATTTTGATTGAAAGTGATCTCATGAAAGAGGGTGCCAATATAGGCCGCAGGAACTATACCGTTTCCCACGAGAGCTGTCACCATATTCTGAAAATGCTGTTTCCGCACGACTACGGAGCCCAAGCAAGTGGGCGTTCCGTTCACTGTTGTTATCGAAGCAACAGAGGAAATGGGGATTGGGAGGAGTGGCAGGTTGAAACACTGGCTGCCATGATTTTACTTCCGCCCGAATGTGTAGTTCGAAGCATGGAGCGATTCGGCCTTGGAACCCAGATGCGCCTTCTAAACCGAGTGTTTGCCCCTGCCGATTACAAGAAGTTCGAAGCGATGGCATCATTTATGGGGGCTTCTAAAACAGCACTGTCCATTCGAATGATGCAGCTTGGTCTTCTGAAAAGAAATGATCTTTCCGACCCTTATAGTTTGGTTCGAGTCGAAATGGATGAGGAGGACCGTATACTATGAAACCTAACTCGTATGAAATCAAAGTTGTAAAGCGTTGCCCGAAATGCGACTGGCGCATTTTT
>OGNI01001337.1_pt1 | contig 13231 bp, 9 predicted proteins | sample 1573421 | NCBI WGS metagenome assembly OGNI01 (sample SAMEA2581928, study PRJEB24529) | metagenome | biome: Human gut stool | place: China | collected 2011
AACAGCTACTCCCATTTCACCAGCACCACATGCAGCTTCTGCATAATTCAACAACACTTCAGCATAACGAATCTCCAAATATGGGCTGCCACTAAATTTAAAACCATTTGCTTGACTAAATTTATATCTGGCATTCGAATTCACATCTAAATCATCCGAACGTTTACGTATATAGAAACCTTTAGCATTTGTCAACAAGTTATCCGCACCATAAGTATTAGAGCTACTAGCCTCTTCATTATCTCTATCACTCTCATTAGCATACCAAACATAGTTCCACAAATTATACTTATCCCCTGTATAAGGATTATTATTGCTTGCGTTCTTAGGATCACCACTGAAAGCCCAACGTACTCCAGGGCAAGCAAACGTCCGATAGAAACGAGCATTACGATTGGCAAATGCAACATTTTTATCATAAGCAACAGAAGATTGCTCTAGTGTAGTATAAGTATTGCACGTAGAAGGTCTTTTTCCATCAGCCATAGGAAACATATCAACCATCATAGCAGAAGGAGTTTTGCCACCACCTCCCATGGCATTTGATGGCCGAATACCATGTTCCCATGAGTTGTTTTTACTAAAATCAGGTACTCCGCCAGTGGCTATATCATTATATAGCGTTACGAATACAGCTTCTGTATTGCCATCAACCATTGAAAAAACATTCGCCCAACCTGAAGCATTAGCTCCGGCATTACTTTCATTAGCTAAACCATATCCACAAGCATTTATTCTGGGTAAATCAGCAGTGATTTCATTATAAGCCTTCCTCCAACGTTCTACATCATTTTTACGGTTAAACAACGGACTTGCATATAACAAAAGAGTCCGTCCTTTCAATGCCAGTGCTGTACCGGAAGTAACACGTCCAAAATCACTTGAAGGCCATCCTCCATTTTCAGTAAACGGAGCAAGTAACTGCGCTGAACGCTCTAAATCCTCACAAATAAAATCAACACACGCTTTTGTTGTAGAACGAGGAGTGATAGCCCCTGCCACTGGTTCCTGTACTTCCGTAATTATAGGCACTCCACCATACCATTTCACTAAGTTGTAGTAACACCATGCACGAAAGAAATAAACCTGTCCGAGTAACTCATTCTTTTCTTCTTCTGAAAGAGTACTATTCTCTATACCGTAAATAACATCATTGCAATTACGAATACGTCCCCAAACACTTGCCTGAATATTATTACCACTATTATGAAAATAATCAGGAACCGTATTGTTTCCACTCTGACTGGTCATCGGAGCGTCAGGATCTACGAATGATCCGAATCCACTATACTCTTCTGTAGACTTAGACTGTAAATCGGCTGCTCCGGTACTATTGTATTTCCAACTTGGTTCGGAACTCGTATTAGGCAAGCACCAAGCATATATATCATCTACACGTGCTTTTGCGCCACTGAATGTATTATATGTACTTGCGTCAACATAGTCGTAATTTTTTTTATCTTGCAGAAACTCGTCACTACATGAAGTGAAAGCACCTATCGCCATTAAAGCAACACTGAAAGCTATTATATTTTTTCTTTTCATCGTTATTTCTTTTTAGAATGTCACATTTACACCAATAGTAAACTTACGCAAAGTAGGATAACTACCATAAGAAGTCATAGGATCTATAAAATTATCAGGATAAGGATTATAGAAACTAAATAAGTTTTGTCCTGTTACATTAAAACGACAACTTTCGATACCTATCAATCTTGTAAACTTCGATGGTATGGCATATGCTAATGATAATCGATTCATGCTAACGCGAGTTCCACTCACTCTCCAAAATGTTGAATTCACACTATTAACACTACCCCATCTTAAGTTAGGATATTTTGCATTGCGATTAGCTTTTACAACCACATTACCTGACGCATCAACTACATCATTATAAACAAACATATTATCTGTATTCCAGAAGGATGGCATATTGGTATATTCCAAGTCTGTATACGAACCCGATCCTGAACCAACCATATTACCGATCTTAAGTGCCGATGTTGGGACAAAACTATATCCTCCCCAACTTGCGCTTATCTGTGCAGACAAAGAAATACCTTTCCATTCTGCACTCAAATTTGTAGTGAAACCATAAGGATTACTTCGGTTTGACAAACGAACTTGATCATTTTCATAACTTACAACTCCATCTGGTCCAGCATAAGTTCCGTCGGTCTGTTCTGCACCACGAATATCTTTATATATTAACATACCAGGTTTTACATTATCCTTAGTCATACCCATATATGATGTAATATTATATTTGGTGAAATATTCATCTATATCTTGATAACTACGGAACATACCAAGACACTGCATTCCCCATGTTCCCATATCGGTACGACTGCCTTCATGAATCTTCATATAACGTTGATTGGTTTCCCAGTCCATCATAAGTACCTTATTATCCGTATACCCGGTATTCACAGACACTTTATATTTAAAATCTTTTCCTATTTTATCTCTCCAAGTCACAGATAACTCCATACCATATGTGTCCAACTCTCCATAATTAAAATTCGCAGACTGTGTTCCTACTGTACCTGGAATAGAAGCTGAATATGGGAGTAACATTTCGCGATTCCACTCATAATAACCATCAATATTGAATGATAAACGGTTATTCAACACATTGAAATCCAAACCAAAGTTTGCTTTATATGACTTATCCCAGTGTGCATCACGGTTTACAGCGGATATTTCTTTATTAATAGTTATATGATTACCAGCGTTTGTTGATGTATTAACACCAAATATAGGTCCTTTATCTTTATCAACCGCATAGTTCTGCATCCATTGCCATGCTTTCGTATTATCCCGACCTGTTAAACCAAATGAAGCTCGTACTTTCAAATAATCAACCCATTTCACACTCTTTTTAAACCATTCTTCTTGTGATATAATCCAACCAGCAGAAACTGAAGGAAAAACTCCCCAATAATTTTCAGGAGCAAACTTGGTTGATGCATCCGAGCGAAGCAGGAACTCAAACAAGTATTTATCAGCATATGCATAGTTCACACGACCAATATATGATAATGTACCAGACTCTGCACGTTTAAATTCTGTAGTAGACGCACTATTATATTGAACTAGATTCGATTGTCCATTGGTAAATTCATAAGGATTAGTAACCTGTCCCACTAAATATTCACTTTCAGCCTCTGATTTTTCAATAGAAAACAAAGCACCTATATGATGACTACCAAAATCACGGTTATAAGTTGCAGTGAAGTTCATCTGATAATTATCAGCACGGCTCATTGTACGAGACAAATAAGGATCCCCACTGGCATTGTTTATAGCAGAACCATTATTAGCTAGTAAGAAATTGTTTTCTGCCAGCAACTCTTCATAAAGAGATTCCTGCCCTTGGATAGGTGTATACAAATGATTTCCACTTCCAGCACGTTTGGACATATAATAAAGTTCATATGACGAACCATATTGATTGTTTTTTGTAGAATTGATACTCTTTGAATAAGAGAATTTTAGTTTTAACCCTTTCAACCATTTATTCCATCCAAAATCATATTCCAAATTAGCATTGATATTCATATTGGAAGTCATATTCCTACTATAATCTCCATTATTTTGAATCGCTGAAAAGTTATACTTCTGCACATTGCTCACTTGTGAATTGCTAATACCAAAAGCTGCAATCGGCAAACCATTGATTTCTTCCGGAATATAATATGGATGCGTCAACAATGTATTGTAATCTTCGGTTTTAGAACCTCCCACTTTATTCAAAGGAGTATTTTTCTTTCCATAATCACCGGATACTTGCACACCTGCATTCAGCCACTTACTCACTTTTACATTTACACCTGCACGGTAAGTCCATCTGTCATAATCCAAGTTGCCTAAATTTCCATCCTGATTGAAATAAGAGATACCGGCAAAATAATTTGCTTTTTCCGTTGCACCACTTAAATTCACACTATGCTGTTGTGTCAATGCAGATTTCCAATATTTATCCAACAAGTCATAATTCAGCCCCTTCATTGCATTCAATTCGTCTGCTTGAAACAAATCTTCCAGCAAATTAATAGAAGTATCCGTCGGGTCTGCTGCCCGTACTGCATTCCACAATCTACCATATTCATAAGCATTCAGCATCTTAGGACGAGACACTTCGTCTGCAATACCGAAAGTTCCGCTATAGGAAATTTGTGGTGTACCAAGCTTACCTTTTTTGGTTGTAACCAAAATAACACCATTTGCAGCACGTGCTCCATATACAGCAGCAGCGGCATCTTTCAACACAGAGATGCTTTCAATCATAGAAGGATCTAAGTTATTAAAAGCTGTAGCTCCCAGATTTTCAATAGAAGAGCCAACCTTAACTTCCGTTGGATATATATATCCATCAATCACATACAAAGGCTCTAAATTATTATTACCCATACTTGCTAATACATCATTCTGACGAATCGTAATTCGAGCATTTTCCCCTGGACGAGAGTTACCTCCACTAACGGAAACCCCATTTACAAGACCACTTAACGTATTAGCCAAGCTACCACTCGAGATATCTTGTATATCATCCATCGGAACAGTAGCAATGGCACCGGTCAGATGCGCCTTCTTTTGTGTTCCGTAACCAACAACTACCACTTCGTCCAACTGCTGTGTATCCTCTTTCAATACTACTTTAGCCAACTTAAAATCTGAGATTCTTTGCGAAATATATCCGATATATGATATTTCCACCAATTTGCCAGCAGGAACATTTATTACAAATTTTCCATTCAAATCTGTAATAGTTCCAATAGTAGTATCTACCACTTTTACAGCAGCACCGATTATAGGTTCTCCGGTTTCGTCTACCACAACTCCTTTAAAGGATTTGGTATTCTGTGCCAATGTCGGCAATAGCATCATAAACGAAAGAAGTATACCTAAACATAGTTTAAATGTATTCTTATGTATCATCTCTATTGTATTAATGTTTCTTTACTTAATTTATTTTAACCAACGCGGGTCACCGCTGCCATGACTGATAACTTCTGAGTGTCTCACTGTAAAATCTCCGTTAGCAGGATCTTTAAAACCGGGATCTACGCCATAAGCTGAAGTACTTTTATCACCATAATTACCATTAGCTTCTTTTTCAAGACCACTTCCACCTTTATACCAATAGCAATTATTGTCACATGTTTTGGCATTATCAGTACGTCCTCCGACAATTCTACGGTTAAATTCACCTTTACAAGAATCGTAGAATATATTCTTACTCAAATTCACAGTATTCTTCTGTCTATTCCAGACATTAGAGTTAAACGCCTCCTGGTCGCAAGATATATTATAAAAAGTATTACTCGTAAAATTCATTGAGCAATCAGCCCAACCGACATCAGCACCTTTTCCTCCAGCAACACGCATAAAACGTCCATTACTAGCTTCTGAAAGATTATATAGAGTCGAACTACTAAGTTCAAAGTCTTTTACAAAAGAATTATTGCTATTAAAATTAAAAATTTCAGCATCTTGATAAAATTTAATGAGACAATCTCTAACTATAAAATTCTGAATAGCATATTTCTTACCATTTATATTAACAAGATAATGACGTACATTTCGAATCTCACACGATTGAATAATCATCGGATTCGTAACTATCCCATAACTATTCATACCTTTTATTTCTTCCGGCACATCTCCAAACTTCACAAAAGAACCTTTTGACACCACATCACAATCGAAATCTATAAATTTCAATGCCATACCACCTCCACTCGAAACGATAGCACCAGAGCCTGTGAATGTCACTTTCGCATGATTCACTTTATTTCCACGCAATTGAACGTTGTTAACTCCCAAGTTTAGATCACCGGAAATAGTATATGAGCCACCAGCTTCTAACTCGTACGCAACTTCTACATCTTTTCCGGAAGTAATAGGATTATTCTCAAAATAAGTATTTAAATCTGTTCCAGCCGGAATAGTCGTAGCTGGAACTAATGTTGACCAAGTTACCTCAGACACAGAAGCGGCATCCTTATTATTATATTTATCATTGCCTAATGTCTTAATTTCTACCTTATAGTTAGTATCATCCAAATATGTACAAGCAACCGAACAACCATCTATAATAGAGTCTTTCACTACCGCTACAGGATTTGTAGGGTCATCTACAATATACATAGAAAACAAATAACCACCAGCGCCCATTATCACCGGCCATTCAACTTTCACACTAGGCTTTCCTGCAAGTTTTTCAAAAGACACTTTGGAAGCGTCCGGTGACTCCAACTGGGTATTCGTCACACCTCCAGAAAAGGTTTCATTATCATCAAAACCTTTAGCACAAGAAACGAATAAAAGAATTGCTGACAAGCCCCATAACTTTCCGGCAATCTTCATTTTAATCTTCATTTTACTCTTCATAGATTAAATTTTAATTTAAACAAAAATAATATATTATATATCTAAATCCTAAAATGTACTTCATTAGGAAAGACGTATGACTACAAAATATGTAATCACTTAAATAAAAAAACGTTCTTAATTTTTTCGTTTGGTTTATCTTAGAAAAAATATTCGATCATATATTCCACCATAGTCAATCATAGGTTGAGGAGTAATTAATCATGGATTTTGATACAAACCACCACTTGATTATGACTCTCGAAAATTACTATTGAAACACTTCTTTCAAATACTTAATATTTGTACCATAATTCTTTTTCACGTTCCGCACGTCATCCTTGTCACGCGAACGTTCTACCACCAGCCATCCACTCCATCCCATCTTATCCAGTGTCTTTTTCACCTTATTCATGTCCAATCGTTCATTATAAGGTAAAGTCACTCCATCTGTGTCCGTACAGTGAATCTGGCAAATCCTCTTTTTCCCCAGAATCTTCAACTCCTTGCACAAATCCCTTCCATTCTCCAATGCATTTTGAAATTTAAAATAGATCTTGATTCCGGGAGAATTAATTTCTTTCAGTAGTTTCACATCTCCTTTTGCATCCAGTTGAGTTTCAATACCAATCACCACTCCTTCAGAAGCTGCCATATCTCCTACCTCCTTCAAGCGTTTTACAACTTCTGTCCGTAGTGCCGGAATCTTTTCCCATCCGGCTTTGATTCCTCCCAAAGGAAGAAAGGCTACTTTGGCATTCATCACTTTCATGGCATGAAGGCAATCCTGAACTAAATCTTTATAATTAGCTCGTTCCAGAAAAGACTGTCCATAGAAACCGGACATAGCAATAGAAGAAACTTCTAATTGATATTTTTGAGCAGTTTCACGAAATAACTGCTGGAAATGAGGTTCGCGCAATTTATTATCAAACATTTCCCTTTTGCCAAGACCACCCATATCCAATTCTACACCGTCACCATTCAATTCATGTACCAATTGGAATGAACCGATTTTCTGACGTTTCAGAATCATCCAGTCACATACGGCTATTTTATAACGTTGTTCCTTTTGCTGCGATCCGGCAATTGCCAATAGAGGAAAACACTCTGCAAGTATCAATATCCAAAGGATATGTTTAAATAAATTTCTTCTCATTTTTTATTTTATTGCATACGATTTACATAGTAGACGTATGGAATAGATTTTTGTAATCACCTATAAAACAGAGAATAACTAAAAATACTACGGAGTATAATTTAATAAAAGTAAGATAGTGACGGTATCCAAGACAAATAGTGACGCTATCTTGGTCCGATACCGTCACTATCCCGGGCATATACCGTCACTATTTTTTTTCTGCCTTATAACAAGTTTTTTTCTGTCTTATAACAAGGAATCTGACGTTTGTTCGTCAGGTTTATGTCAATCATGATTTCTGTGTGATTCGTTTATTACCTGCCGTTTACAGTTTGGCGTTTGCAATTCGACGTCATTTTCTCTCCTTTTGTCGATGTTTAACGCCTTTTATGTATTAAAAAACACAGATTAATTGCTAAATTCCCAGCGAATAAGTAACTTTGCGCATTATTTTTAAATAGGATGAAGAAAAATATCATTATAACTTTGCTTGCGGCGGCTACTCTTACATCATGTGGGGAGTATAATAAATTGCTGAAAAGCACCGATTACGAATACAAGTACGAAGCCGCCAAAAACTATTTTGCGAAGGGACAGTATAATCGTTCAGCTACGTTGCTGAATGAGTTGATAACCATTCTGAAAGGAACCGATAAAGCGGAAGAGTCTTTGTATATGTTGGGAATGAGTTATTATAATCAGAAAGATTATCAGACAGCTGCCCAGACATTTATCACCTATTTCAATACGTATCCCCGTGGCACTTTTACCGAACTGGCACGTTTTCATGCAGGTAAAGCTTTATTCCTGGATACCCCGGAACCACGTTTGGATCAATCAAGCACTTATCAGGCTATCCAGCAGTTGCAGATGTTCATGGAATATTTCCCGAACAGCACAAAGAAGCAGGAAGCACAGGATATGATTTTTGCTTTGCAGGATAAGCTGGTTTTGAAAGAACTTTATTCTGCAAGATTATATTATAATCTGGGTAATTATTTAGGCAATAACTATGAGTCTTGTGTAATCACAGCTCAAAATGCACTGAAAGATTATCCTTATACTGACTATCGTGAAGAACTTTCTATCTTGATTCTGCGTGCAAGACACGAAATGGCTATCTATAGTGTAGAAGACAAGAAGATGGATCGTTACCGCGAAACGGTGGACGAATATTATGCTTTCAAGAATGAATTTCCTGAAAGTAAATATTTGAAAGAAGCCGAGAAAATATTCAATGAATCACAGAAAGTAATTAAAGACTAAATTTAAATAGATTTATGGACTACAAAAAAACGAATGCTCCTGCTACAACAGTAACCCGTGACATGATGGAACTCTGTGCTGATACAGGTAATGTTTACGAAACTGTTGCCATTATTGGCAAGCGTGCTAATCAGATCAGTGTAGAAATCAAAAACGATCTTTCAAAGAAATTGGCAGAGTTTGCCTCTTACAATGACAACTTGGAAGAAGTGTTTGAAAATAGAGAGCAAATCGAAATTTCTCGTTATTATGAGAAATTGCCGAAACCGGACTTGATTGCTACGCAAGAATACATCGAAGGGAAAATATATTATAGAAATCCGGCTAAGGAGAAAGAAAAACTTCAGTAATTTATTTTCTGACGAAAGAATTGATAGTCAAGTAGTAAGCGGGAAAGTAATTCCTATTCCTTATTGCTTGGCTATTATTGTTTAACTTAACTACTATTAGAATACTTATGATTCAACGAATTCAAACAGTTTATTTACTGATTGTTACAGGGTTGCTTATTACGGCAATGTGTTTGCCAATGGGATATTTTACTGATACAATGGGCGAACATCCCTTCAAAGCTTTAGGAATGGATGTAAATGGTGCTTTTCAATCTACATGGGGATTGTTTGGCATATTGATGCTTAGCACTATAGTTGCTTTTGCTACTATCTTTTTATATAAGAATCGTATGTTGCAGATTCGTATGTCTATTTTCAATAGCTTGCTGCTGGTAGGATATTATATTGCTTTCTTTGCTTTTTATTTTGCATTGAAAAACGATGAGAATCTTTTCCGTATCGGTTGGGCGCTTTGTTTACCCCTTGTTTCTATCATTCTGAATATACTGGCTATCCGTGCTATCGGACGGGATGAGGTGATGGTAAAAGCTGCGGATAGATTGAGATAAAAAGGACTAAAGTCCCCAGAAATAGAAATCCCCGCTAATTCGTTTAGAGTTAGTGGGGATTTTTTAGTTCGTTATGAATGGGATTTTGTTTATAAATAAAAGGTTTTAATCTCTTCCTCCTTGAAAGAGGGGTTATTTCTTCAAATCAAATAAATATGTGAGCTTTATGGTAATGGTTCCATGCGCTGCACGGGCGAAATAATCTTTTTTAGTAGTGCTGTAGAAATCAGACAGGGCAAAGTAATAACGGCCTTCAACGATGAAGCTACCAGCTTTCTTTGTTCTAAGTTCTACACCACCGCCACCGGCAATACCATAGTCAAATTTATTTTGAATCTTAACTCCGTACAGGGCTTTCTGTGTATCAGATAAGCTATTCATATCAATACCTTTTATTGTTTCCGATTCACTGATTAGAAAGCTGATTTGAGGACCTGCATGGACAAAGAATTGCAATCCTCTGTCTCGTCCGAAAGCGAGGTGAGCGAGGAAAGGAATATCTATATAAGTCATTTTGCGGGTGTAAGTTTTAGTAGGGTCCTTCGAAGTGACTTCATATCCGTTGGCGTCCAGTGATATTGTTTCAAATAATTGGTCCCAGCCTCGTTGCGAGACATTCAACTCGACCTGTGCGCCACAAATCATGGCAAAATACTTCTCGGATATATAACGTGCCGTCAAGCCTCCGGTAATTCCCATCAAGCTATTTTGCTTGATGCTGGGAGTGAAAGAAACACTGTTTAAGTTGACACCTCCATTAACACCTACTGATAAATTGCTGCGTGCTTCTCCAATTTGGGCAGTGGCAGGAAGAGCAAATCCCGTAAGTAGGAGTGTTGCAATCAAAAATGGTTTTATCTTTATCATTTTCGTATTATTCGAAGTCAAGTTTTACTAATTCAAAATTCTTAGTGAAACGTATGAAGAACACTTTCTTGTTAATAAATCCTCCCCAGTTGTTCACGCGCTGGAATTTGAATCCTGTCTGGATTAGATCGATAATCCCTTCAAGAAGAAGAAACCGGTGTCGAAGCCAAGCATTGCGTAATTGGGGTATTTGCTTGCCAAATCTTTACTATACCATTTATGATAAGCGTTGGTGAATTGCACGGCTGCCGGGAACAATGTATTCGTATAGAATGAAGAGTAGAAATATACATCCAACTCAAAGAAATTTTCCAGATGATCTCTGGTGTAAGTCTGCCATTCCGGGTAGCCGAACAGGTGAATTTTTTCTGCAGGATTCTCTCTGACTAACAACGTTAGTTGAGGAAGTACCTTAATCAGTAAAACATTACTGCCCGATGTCGGGATAAAAATGTTTTCTTTATCACTGCGAAGTGTTGCTTTCAATGTTTCTTTAGTTGCGCTTTCGCTGACGGTTCTCATAGGAATTCCTTTGCTCTTCAACTCTTGTTTCAAGCCGCTGATAAATTCCGCTTTCTCCTTATCAACGCTCGCCGGTTCTATGAAGATAACGTTTGCATTGGGGAATTGACGGGTGAAGTGCTCGTAAACTTCTGAATATAAGTAAGATTGAGGCGTGTTGATCTGATAAACTGCCGGATTATTGAATACCTCTTCTCCTTTTTGAGAGAAAGGAATCACCAGACGTATGTCGTTCTTCTCTGCGAAGTCGGACAATGGCTTTATTTGATTCTGATGCATCGGACCGAAGATGATATTCATACTTTTCATCTCGTTCTTGGCAAGAATCGTATTTAATGTAGAAACTTCTTTTCCGCAATCATATACATATAGATCAAGAGAAATACCTGTACGTTTCAGACTGTCTACTGCCATCAGGAAACCTTCGTAATATTCCACCATGCGTTTGTCTTCCTGGAAAGGCAGCAATAAAGCAGCTTTAATGGTAGACAGCTTTTGGGGAGTCTCTTTACTTTTGCGGAAAAGCTCGCTATTGCTGGGAGGAATAGCGTAAGGATCTTCCTTCTGTGTAGGTTGCACGGTCGTTGCTACCGGGTAAGGGATGCAAAGGAATTGTCCCTTTTTCATGCCTTTTTTCAGTTCCGGGTTAGCTGCAATTAACTCCTGCTCGCTGATTCCATATTCACGGCTCACGCTAAAAATAGTCTCTTTGCGTTTTACCTTATGCATATCCTTGCATTTCGGAACAACAGGGCCTTGAATGGTGGTCTGTTCGGTAGGCGTTTGAGTTGCAGTAGCAGTTTGCTCTTCTTTTTTCTGTGGAATCAGGATAACCTGTCCGATACGGAAATTTTCGGCACTCAAACCGGGGTTTGCTTCACAAATATCTTTGGCGGATACATTATACATGGTTGTCAGTTTGTATAGTGTTTCTCCGGCTTGAATCGTATGGAATGTTTCTCCCTTCTGACTCTCTTTCCCTGTAGGGATTTTGATTGTCTGTCCGGCATAGATCTTTTCGTCACAGCCCGGATTCAGACGTATGATGTCTGATGTAGTGACATTATACATCTTGGAGATGGAGTATAAACTTTGTCCTTTTTCGATGGTATGCAAGAAATATGATTGGTTTTCCTGTGCATAACTGATAGCATATGAAACGCTTATAAAAAGCAGAAATAAGAATATACGGTTTATCGGTTTCATCAAATTATAACTATTGGTTCTTGAAATCAAGGAACAAAGGTACAAATAATGCCCTATATCTTCATAAGATTTGAGTTAAGAAAATAATATTGTGCTTTTTTAGGAGCATATTTCGGGCGGAAACATTAATTTTGCAACATTTATGGAAGGATATGAATATGCAGGAAACAGAATATATTAATGTGTACGGTGCGCGCGTGCACAATTTGAAGGACATTGATGCCGAGATTCCCCGTAACAGCTTGACTGTTATCACCGGATTGAGTGGTAGTGGAAAATCTTCTTTAGCCTTCGATACGATTTTTGCCGAAGGACAGCGCCGCTATATCGAAACTTTTTCAGCCTATGCCCGCAATTTCCTGGGCAATCTGGAACGTCCGGATGTCGATAAAATAACAGGCTTGAGCCCGGTTATCTCCATTGAACAGAAAACAACGAATAAAAATCCCCGTTCTACCGTAGGAACAACTACCGAGATCTACGATTATCTCCGTTTGTTGTATGCCCGTGCGGGAATCGCTTATTCGTATCTGTCGGGGGAAGAAATGGTGAAATACACCGAAGAGCAGATTCTGGATTTGATTCTGAAAGATTATAAAGGAAAGAAAATATATCTGCTGGCGCCATTGGTGCGTTCACGTAAAGGACATTATAGAGAACTTTTTGAACAGATACGTAAAAAAGGATATTTATATGTACGAGTAGACGGAGAAGTGCGTGAAATCACGCATGGTATGAAGCTCGACCGTTATAAGAACCACGATGTAGAAGTGGTTATCGATAAATTAGTGGTTGCAGAGAAAGACGACCGGCGCCTGAAACAGAGTGTGGCAACTGCCATGCGTCAGGGAGACGGGCTGATGATGATTTTGGATGCCCAGTCCGAAAGTATCCGGCATTATAGTAAGCGACTCATGTGTCCTGTCACCGGGTTGTCTTATAGTGAACCTGCT
>OGNI01001340.1_pt1 | contig 13215 bp, 10 predicted proteins | sample 1573421 | NCBI WGS metagenome assembly OGNI01 (sample SAMEA2581928, study PRJEB24529) | metagenome | biome: Human gut stool | place: China | collected 2011
TACTCCCGCACGAGACAAATCCCAAATCATTTTCTCCGTCTCTGCCAGTTCTTCTTCTTTCAAGATGGTATTGACAGTCACATAAATCCGGACATTATATAAATGGGCATGAGCCACCAAAGCAGCTATATCTTCCAACGAATTGCCGGCTGCTGCACGTGCGCCAAACTTAGGTGCACCGATATACACTGCATCCGCACCGTGGTTAATAGCTTCAATGCCACATTCCATGTTCTTGGCAGGGGCCAGTAACTCTATCTTCCGTTGCTTTATCATATCGTTTTAGTTACAAGTTACAGGCTAAGGGCTACGAGGGATACGCTATACACCGCAAGGTCTTGTCACTCGTAGCCCGTAGCTTGTAGCTACTTTATATCGTTAATATTGTACGGAGTTTCCTGATAAACGAAATAGTTCAACCAATTAGAGAACAACAGATTGGCATGGGCACGCCAACGCACCATCACACCTTTATCCGGATCATTATCCACATAATAATTACGAGGTATTTCAATGGGCAGACCTTTATCCACATCCCTGCGATATTCCGTATCCAGCGTCAGTGGAGAGTATTCCGAATGTCCGGTAACAAAGAACTCACGTCCACCACGTGCCACCACCAGGTGTACGCCTGCATCTTCCGATTCCGAAAGTAAAGTAAGTTCCGGCACTTTCAAGATATCTTCTTTCCGTACTTCCGTATGACGGCTATGGGGTACATAGAACATATCATCGAAACCACGGAAAATGGCGTGTAACGGATCTAAAGGACGATGCTCGAATATGCCGAACATTTTCTTATCCAACGCATACTTGGGTACTCCATAATGATGATAAAGTCCGGCCTGTGCAGCCCAACATATATAAAGGGTGGACGTAACATGCGTACGCGCCCAATCGAATATTTCCATTATTTCATCCCAGTAAGTCACCTCTTCGAAATCCAATTGTTCTACAGGAGCACCGGTGATAATCATACCGTCGTACTTCTCGCCACGCATCTTTTCAAAGTCAGTATAGAATGTCTGCATGTGTTCTACAGGCGTATTCTTTGATGTATGACTCTTGATTTTCATGAACGAGATTTCCACTTGAAGCGGTGTATTGGAGAGCAAACGCACAAGATCTGTCTCCGTGGTAATCTTCAAAGGCATCAAGTTCAGGATAACGATGCGCAACGGACGGATGTCCTGTTGCGTGGCGCGGGAGTTGTCAATAACAAATATGTTCTCTTCTTTCAGCAACTCTATCGCCGGCAGCTTATCAGGTAAATTTAATGGCATAAGTTATCAGATTATCTTTAATTTAGAGTACAAAGGTACTGATAATTTTGAAATCTCCCGCGAAAGAATGAAAATGTAGGGACAAAAGCTATTCATTTATTCACTTCATACAAAGGAAGATAAAAATACTTTTAACAGAAACTGGTTTATTCTTTCAGATATTTAGATTATTATTTTACCTTTGTCAACCAACAGAGTTAATGAACATTGAAAAACATTAAGATGGAATAGAACTGGAATTCAAGCGTGAATTCAATTAATTAGCATCCCAAAGCCACAGACTTTCTTATACCAATTATGGTCCTTACCCACCTCAGATATTCCGATGCTTTAATTAACAGATAGAGCTACGTACTAACTAGAAATACAACAATTGTATTTCATAAAATAGCAACAAATGAGCAAAACAACTATTAAAAGTAACAGATTGATTTCTGTTTTATTATGTTCTCTTTTTCTACCTATTTCTTCTTGTGTCAATAAGTTAGATTCAGAGACTTCTCCAGGAACTACCCCTATCACATTTTCAACAAAGATCAATAAAACGAGTACACGAGTGACAAATACAACCTTCGAGAAAGGAGATAAAGTGGGATTATACGCAATGCTATCCTCCACTTCTATTGCAGAAGAAAGGTATATCAACAATTTGCAGTTAGAATGTACAGGAAGTAGTACGCTTATCCCCCAAAAAACAGTTTTCTATCCGGTAGGAGATGCAACCCTTGACTTTATCAGTTATTCCCCTTACCTACCAACAGAGATATCTGCCAATTCTTCCATTATTCCAATCTCTATACAGTCAGATCAAAGCAATCCTATTAAACGTTCACAATCAGATTTTCTAATCGCAACACAGTCAAAAGTGGCAAGTAGTGAAAAAGCTGTTGAACTGAAGTTCTATCATAAATTAGTCAAATTCAACATAACACTTACCCCCAAAGGAGATGAAACTGTTGAAAGATTACTAAGTGCTAATCCACGAATCATTGCTACCGGATTCTATAATAAAGCCGACTATAATTTGACCACAGGGGAATTTACAAATCATAAAGAAGAAACAGATATTATTCCTTACGGAACATGGAGTATAAAAAACGGGAAACTCATAGGAAAAGAGATTATCATTATTCCTCAAGACATAAAATCCGATATACAATCATTCGTCATGGACTGGAACGGACAACTATACACATGCCCAATGCCGGAATTAACAATGACAGAAAATACACAATGTGACCTGGACATAGCAGCCATGCAGACTACCAGTCATATATTGACAGGAATAACCGGCAACATAGAAGACTGGACATCTGTTGAAGGTAAGGAAACAGATAATAGCGGCAAAACTACAGCAATACATATTGCCGCATTATCTTTTACCCAATCAAATGTTTATAAAGTATATAGTAGCGGTAAACCTATTGTAGAAATTTGCAAAGAGTATCTTAGGTCAGATAATATTAGTTCACAAGCAATCACTATTTATCCTATCGGAGCCGATGAACAAAGTGACCTTACTAATGGAACTGTACTACAACTATTAGATGATGAAAGAGAGATCAATGGAGGAAAAATAAGTTGGAATACAGAAGATAATTCGTTTACATATACTACAGGTACTTCTGGAAAAATTGATAAATTCTATCTGAATGAATCAGGAATAATCACATTAATAAAACCCGAAAAGCCTTTGGATATAAATGTTATACGACATACGATTAGAGATATCAGGAATGGAACTTTAAAAGAATATCCTATAGTAAAAATAGGCATACAATATTGGATGCAGAAAGACTTGTGCGCAACTACATACAGAAATGGCACTCCTCTTACTAAACAAGTAGAATTAGGCAAGGGAGCGGGTTATTTTAAACCCGAAAAAGATGAAATATACTTCTATAATGGAGAAGCCATATTAGCTGGTAACTTAGCTCCAGAAGGATGGAAAATACCTAATAACGGAAATTGGGATTCACTAAGGCAGTATATCAAGAATGATATTTCTGTTTTAAAAACAGGAGATTGGATACCATTTAAGGCGGGAGATATCGTATCCCCTGCCACTAATGAGACTGGATTAAGTTTTTATCCTTACGGAGTGTATACAGAAAGTGGAAATAAAACAGCTTTGATAAATGAGTCTGCCGCAGCTTTCTATTGGATAGGAGATGACGTGAATGGATTGACAGAAACCGTTATTTTCATGAAAAGTACATCAAACGATATTAACGACACTGGCAGTAATAAAGTGAAAGATAAAGATTATTATATAGCTGTTCCTATACGTTGTATAAAAGAATAGCCCAACAATAAAAGCATATCTCATTTCTTTTTCGTATTTTTGTTCCCAATGTACAAATAAGTTTTGTTCACCGAACAAAGACAACGAAAAAGAAATGAGAATTATCGACCTGATACACAGCAACGAGAAGACAGCTTTCTCTTTTGAAATACTGCCACCGCTGAAAGGCACAGGCATCGAAAAGCTGTACGACACCATAGATACTTTACGGGAATTTGACCCGAAATACATCAATATCACCACACATCGCAGCGAATATGTGTACAAAGATTTGGGAAACGGTTTGTTTCAGCGCAATCGCTTGCGCCGCCGCCCAGGGACTGTTGCCGTAGCTGCCGCTATCCAAAACAAATATAATATTACTGTAGTTCCGCATCTTCTTTGCAGTGGTTTCACCCGCGAAGAGACGGAATATGTACTGCTCGATCTGCAATTCCTGGGTATTACCGACTTACTGGTGCTACGTGGGGATAAAGCAAAACATGAGTCCGTCTTCACTCCCGAAGGCGATGGCTACCACCATGCCATTGAATTGCAAGAACAGATCAATAACTTCAATAAAGGTATTTTCGTAGATGGCTCGGAAATGAAAGTGACCAATACACCATTTTCCTATGGCGTGGCATGTTATCCCGAAAAACACGAAGAAGCTCCCAATATTGACACTGATATCTACTGGCTGAAAAAGAAAATGGAAGCCGGTGCAGAATATGCAGTCACACAGCTTTTCTATGATAACCAGAAATACTTCGACTTCGTAGAACGTGCCCGGAAAGCCGGAGTTACCATTCCCATCATTCCAGGTATCAAACCGTTCAAGAAAATATCTCAAATCAGCATGATACCCAAGACATTCAAAGTGGACTTGCCCGAAGAACTGGCATACGAAGCGATGAAATGCAAAACGGATGAAGAAGCCAAACAAGTAGGCATCGAATGGTGTGTTAAGCAATGTAAGGAATTAGTGGAACATGGAGTACCTAGTATTCACTTCTACTCCATCGGTGCAGTGGACAGTATAAAAGAAGTTGCAAAACTGGTATACTAGGGGAAGTTGAAAGTTGAGAATGGAAAGTTGAGAGTTGGAGTAATCTAATTGGTAATTAGTAATTGATAATTAAATTATATATAATATCGTGTTTTTCAAAGAGGTAATAGGACAAGAAGCAGCCAAACAGCGACTCCGGCAGGAAGTGCAAGAGGGGCGTATTCCTCATGCTCAGCTCTTCTGCGGTCCATCGGGAGTGGGAAAACTTCCGTTGGCAATGGCTTATGCCCGTTACATCTGTTGCCCGAACCGTACAGATACAGACGCCTGTGGTACCTGTCCCTCCTGCGTAAAGTGGAATAAGCTGGTACATCCGGATGTACATTTCGTCTTTCCCATCGTAAAAAAAGGAAAGAAAGAAGTGTGCGATGATTATATAGCTGACTGGCGCCATCTGGTGCTGAACAGCCCTTATTTCAGTCTAAACCACTGGCTAAATGAGATGGATGCTGAAAACGGGCAAGCCATCATCTATGCAAAAGAGAGTGACGAGATAGTGCGCAAGCTCAGTCTGAAATCAAGCGAAGGTGGCTACAAGGTTACTATCGTCTGGCTACCGGAGAAAATGCACGTAGTTTGTGCCAATAAGTTATTGAAACTTCTGGAAGAGCCTCCCGAAAAGACAGTATTCCTATTGATATCCGAAACTCCGGACATGATACTGCCAACAATCCTGAGCCGTACGCAACGTTTCAACATCCGTAAAATAGAAGAAACGGATATTGCCAACGCCTTGCAACAGAAATACGGCGTACGTCCTAATGATAGTTTCACCTTGGCGCATCTTGCCAATGGTGACTTTATCAAAGCATTGGAAACCATCCACCTAAACGAAGAAAATGAACTGTTCTTTGAACTCTTTGTCAGCCTCATGCGTCTTTCCTATCAACGGAAGATACGTGAAATGAAACAATGGAGTGAGCAGCTGGCAGGCATGGGACGTGAACGGCAGAAGAACTTTCTGACATACGCCCAGCGTATGATACGCGAGAATTTTATCTATAACCTACATTGCAAAGAGATGAGTTACATGACTCTGCCTGAACAAAACTTTGCCACCCGCTTCGCCCCTTTTATCAACGAACGGAATGTAATGGGAATGATGGATGAATTGAGCGAAGCGCAGATACATATTGAGCAAAATGTAAATGCAAGGATGGTCTTTTTTGATTTTTCATTGAAAATGATAGTTCTACTGAAACAGTAGAAATCAGATATATAGTAGTAATCTCAATCATAAATAAAAAAATGGATTTTAAACTACATAACGGAAGCGGAAGTCTCTGCTGCAAAAGTTGCGGCAGGCAAGACAAGCAACTGAACACCTACGACTGGCTGGCCGATATTCCCGGAAACGGAGAAGAAAGCGATCTGGTAGAAGTTCAGTTCAAGAATACCCGCAAAGGATATTTCCGCAATAGCAACCATATACCTCTTGAAAAGGGCGACATCGTGGCCGTAGAAGCAACACCAGGACATGACATCGGTGTGGTGACCCTAACCGGACGCCTTGTTCCGCTACAAATGCGAAAAGCTAACATCAAGTCTGAGGCTGATATCAAGCGCATCTACCGTAAAGCCAAACAGGTAGATATGGACAAATACAATGAAGCCAAAGGACGCGAACATAACACCATGATACGCGCCCGACAGATTGCCCTCAACCTGAATCTCAACATGAAAATCGGTGATGTGGAATATCAGGGAGACGGTAACAAAGCTATTTTCTATTATATTGCCGATGAGCGTGTAGACTTCCGCCAGCTAATCAAGGTATTGGCAGATGCTTTCCATGTCCGCATTGAAATGAAGCAAATTGGCGCACGTCAGGAAGCCGGACGAATTGGTGGTATCGGCCCTTGTGGACGCGAGCTCTGCTGTGCCACCTGGATGACCTCTTTCGTGTCAGTATCCACAAGTGCCGCCCGTTATCAGGATATTTCTCTCAATCCGCAAAAACTGGCAGGACAATGTGCCAAACTGAAATGCTGTCTCAACTATGAAGTGGACTGCTATGTGGAAGCTCAGAAACGTCTTCCTTCCAGGGAGATCGAGTTGGAAACCAAAGACGGTACTTTCTATTTCTTCAAGGCAGATATTCTAAGCAATCAGATAACCTACTCTACCGACAAGAACATTCCTGCCAATCTGGTAACAATCAGTGGTAAGCGTGCATTTGAAATCATCGGTATGAACAAACGGGGTACTAAGCCAGAAAGTCTTGTAGAAGAAGCACGCCAAGTGGAACCCAAGAAGCCGATAGATTTGTTGGAACAGGAAAGCTTAACCCGCTTCGACCGTAGTCGTAAAGGTAAAAATGGCGGAGAAAATAACGGTGGCGGGAATGGAAACAGCGGTAATAACAACCGCAAGAAAAAGAAAAAAGGAAATCCGAATCAACCTGGAGATCAACAATCCAGACCACGCCCACAAGGTGAACCACGCCCACAAGGTACTCCCAGACCACAAGGCGAGCAACCAAGGCAACAGGGGAACCAACCCAGACAACAAGGCGATCAGGTCAGACGCAACAAGCAAAAAAATCGTGAACGAGGAGATGGACAACGTGTTGATAGAGGTCCCAGACCCAACAATCCACCCAGACTACAAGGAGAGAAACCAGCCGGAAATGAAAAACCAGCCCAAGAATAAAACATCTCTCCTGAAGAGTTTAATACTGCTGTTCATCGCAAGCTTCTACACAGCCTGCGATGAACAGACTGTATATCATTCTTTTCAATCCCTGCCAACGGAAGGCTGGCAGCGGAATGACACACTATTCTTCAATGTTTCGGTTGTAGACTCCGCTACACTCTACAATGTATCCGTAGAAGTAAGAAACCGGAACAATTATCCATATCAGAATTTGCCCTTACTCATCTACTACGACAGCCCGGAAGTCCCAAATATCAAGCGGGATACATTGGAGCTGCGACTTGCTGACAATGCAGGTATTTGGTTAGGAGATGGCTGGGGTGGGTTATATCAATCAACTCTCCCAGCAGGTTTCATCCGTATTGGAAAAGCCGGGGAATACCGCTTCAAAATTATACACCTTCTACCGGACGAAGTTCTTCCCGGTATCAATGATGTAGGAATCAAATTAAAACGCTGACAGTCTCTTTTTACGTCCTGCATCAATCCGCAGGAAGATGAACAGCAAGATGGTGAATCCCCAAAGCGAAGAACCGCCATAACTAAAGAATGGCAACGGAATACCAATCACAGGTGTCAATCCCAGCACCATGCCTACATTAATAAATAAGTGGAACAGGAATATACTAACGACCGAGTACCCATAGACTCGACCAAAAGTAGACGGTTGCCGCTCCGCCACAGCAATCAGACGGAGTATTAATATAAGAAATAAGAGTAGCACGGCAGTAGAACCTATAAATCCTTCTTCTTCACCTACCGTACAGAAAATAAAGTCCGTATCTTGTTCGGGTACATATTTCAGCTTAGTCTGAGTACCGTTTAGGAATCCCTTTCCTGTCAGGCCACCGGAACCGATAGCTATCTTCGACTGGTTGACATTGTATCCGGCACCAGCCAGATCTTCTTCCATACCTAATACCACCTTGATACGTATCTGCTGGTGAGGCTCCAATACTTTATTAAAGAAGTAATCACTGGAATATAAGAAACCGATAGAACCGATAGCAAACATACCTATCAGGAAATAACTAAGATGACGCTCACTTAACGAAAGGAAAATAAGGTACCCAACTACCAGCATACACAGTCCCCATTGCACCCAAACCAAATTAAACGGAGTCACATATTCCGATATAAAATAAGCGATTAACAACACTCCAATGGTAACTAACAATATATTGCGTACCGGTTCCCATTTCTTCTTATAAACCCACACCATTCCTGCCGCAGACAGCAAGACCATCGAAAGTACTGCAAACTCCCCTATCGGCGTCGGCGTATCGGCAATAAACACCTGATCAAAACGAATACCTACCACAAAGTAAACTACCGCGCACACTCCGGAAAACAGTACCACACCCGGCATCCCCTCCCGATACAGAACCAAAAAGAAAGTAGTATATACCAACGCTGAGCCAGTCTCCCGCTGCAAGATAATAAGTATCATCGGGAACAAAATAAGGAAAACCATCATCAAGATATTCTTCCAGTTCTTCATGGTGAACGAATAGGAGTTCATATACTTGGCAAGAGCCAGCGCCGTAGCAAACTTGGCGAACTCCGCCGGCTGCAAACTTACCGGCCCCATGACCAGCCACGACCTCGATCCCTTCGTATCAGGGGCTATAAAGATAGTGACCACAAGTAATATGGCAAGTGCTATATAAATCAGATAGGCAAACATATCATAAACGCTGTCTTCAAGCATCAACAACACAAACCCCAATCCGAAAGAGCAAATGATCCAAACCAGTTGCTTACCTGCACGAGTGGAGAAATCCCAGAAGTCGCGGTCACCATAATCATAGCTTGCCCCGCAAACACTAAACCAACCGAATGCAATCAGAATCAAGTAAACACAGATCGTTACCCAATCCAGTGATTTCCATATACTATCTCTCCTCGTCACCATACATTATCACACGATTACTCATTTCTTCCGCTCTTTCCTCGCTGGCAGGCGAAAGTTTTCCATTCAAATACTGTTCCATCATTAAAGCACCATAAGGTACTCCATAGGTTGCACCCCAACCACCATTCTCGACATAAACGGCAATAGCGATCTTCGGCTTGTCCATCGGGGCAAAACCTATAAATGCAGAATGGTCATGTCCGCGATTCTGTGCCGTACCCGTCTTTCCACAGACTTCTACACCCGGCAGTATGGTTCCGGCTATACGGCAAGTAGCACTTCCGGTAACTCCCGTAACAGCCGCCCGCATACCTTCTACAATTTCTTCATAATAAGAACGATCAATAGAAGTGTAACGACGCTCCCGATAGGTACTATCCAATTCTGCATCCTGAATATCCTTCACAATATGCGGAGTCACAAAATAACCACGATTGGCAATGGTAGCCGCTAAGTTTGCCATTTGCAAAGGTGTACTTAAAACTTCACCCTGACCGATAGAAATACTGATTACCGTCAATCCATTCCATGATCCACGATAGGCCTTATCATAAACACCTGCATTAGGAATAAATCCACGTTTCTCACCCGGCAAATCCGTTCCCAGCTTATAACCAAATCCTTGAGAAACCATGTGATCTTTCCATACAGTAAGCGCATTCTGTGGTGAACCGTATTTCTTATCACCAAACATGCGATAAAGCCCCCAACAAAAATAAGCATTACACGAAGTGGCAATAGCAGGTATCAGCGGAAGAGGTGATCCATGCCCGTGGCATCCCACACGCAGACCTCCATAAATAAATCCATGAGAACAAGGAAACGATGTGGATGGCTGTATAATACCTTCCTGTAAGAATGTCAGCGCCTGCGCTGTTTTGAAAGTAGACCCCGGAGGATAGACACCCATAATAGCACGATTCAGCAAAGGTTTCTGCTTATCTCTCTGCAGCATATTATGATTTTTACCACGTTGGCGGCCAATCATCAAGTGCGGATCAAAGTTCGGAGCAGACACCAGACAAAGGATCTCCCCCGTTTCCGGCTCAATAGCCACAATTGCACCGATTTTATTTTTCATCAGACGCTCACCTAACATCTGCAAATCAATATCCAACCCTAATTTCAGGTTCTTACCCGGTATGGATGGGCGATCTAGTTTCCCATCCATATAGTGGCCCTGAATACGTCCGTGCGCATCACGAAGCAAAACCTCTACTCCTTTTTCGCCACGCAGGTATTTCTCGTATGACTTTTCTATACCTTGCTTACCCACATAATCACCGCGAATGTAATAGTCGTCAGCCTCAATATCTCTCATTGAAACCTCACCAATATCTCCCAAAGCATGTCCGGCAGAATTATAAGTGTATTGCCGGATAGTACGTCTCTGAATATAAAAACCCGGGAATTTAAAGAGTTTTTCCTGGAATACACCGCACTCTTCCGCCGAGAGCTGCGTCATAAACACCTGATGCGTATATCTGGAATAACCGGGATTCATCCAGCGGTTCTTCACATCTTTCATCCGCTTCAGCAGCTGTTCTTTCGTAATATTCAGTGTGCGGCAAAAATCGAGAGTATCCAGTTCCGTCACCTCTCGCGGCACGAATGTGATATCATACGCAGGTTGATTGAACACCAGTAATTTTCCATTGCGGTCATAAATAGCACCGCGCGAAGGATACTGGATTTTATTAAGGAAAGCGTTACTATCTGCATTCTTCTTGTAAGTATCAGTCATGATCTGCAACACAAAAAGACGCATGATATAAATGATAACAATCACAATTGCTACCCCACCTATCACAAATTTCCGCTTTTCGAGTGTATAATCTTTTGCCATCTTACTTCTTCTTCACTCCTTCTATAGCCATGATACAGGTTATAGTCAGCAACGCACTTGCCACAATTCTCAGCAGCAACGTTCCGATATGGGCGAACGAAAAGAATTCTATGGTAAGTAATATTGCATGATGAATAAAAACGCTAACAATCAAATACTTCAGGAAAGGAACAATCCCCATCGACTTAACCGAAGGAACTATATTCTCAAACGCATCCCGCGGCACAAACAGGCGTAGGAATGTAGGACGCAGAAAAGCCAGTGCCACCGTAGCTGCAGCATTCATACCCGGCGTATCCGAAAAGATATCCACCGTCAGTCCCAGAAAAAACGCCCACAACATCAAAGTATTCCGTGGTGTTTCCGACTCAAATTTCAGTATGAGATAAATATATAGAAAAGGAGTGGCATATCCGGCAATATGCACATTATTCAGTATCAGTACCTGCAATAGTACCAAACCGATAAACCAACCTATTTTATGCAGATAATTGAGAACCAATTTGATTTACAATTTACAATTTACGATTTACAATTGGGGCTACTCCCCTACCATTTATCACTCCTATCCCTCTATCACCTTATCACTCCATCACTTCCCTTCTTCCTTCTCCAGCATCTTCTGCTCCTCTTGTCCGGTACGGGCAATCACCCGAACGTTGCTCACCTTTCCGAAATCCGTGGCCAGTTTTATCTTCAACAGATAAGAGAGACCGTCGTGAGAATCAGACATATCATCCACCGTTCCCACCATGATACCTGCAGGAAATACTGTAGAATACCCACTTGTCACCACCGTATCACCCAGATTAAACTCTGCATGGCGAGGTAAATCTTTCAAATAAGCATAACGAGAGTCTCCATATTCCCACTTCAAATAACCGAAATATTCACTGCCCACAATCTTGCAACTGATGCTCGATTTACTGTTCAGCAATGGAATAACGGTAGAGTAATGCGGAGAAGTTTTATAGACAATGCCCACTACTCCGTTGGCATCTACCACTCCCATTTCCGGACGGATACCCGCAGAGGTTCCTTCATCAAGGGTGATATAGTTATCCACCCGGTTCAGACTATTCTTGATGACATTCGCTTTGAAAATATGGTATTCGTCCGGTTCGAGCCGTTCCAGGCTATACAACCGAACAGAGTCCATTCCTTTATTTTTCAGCGTTTTCTCCAGGAAAGCCACCCTCTGCTCCAACCACATATTACGGTCGAGCAAGTCTTCATTGACAGATTTCAGATGGAAATAAGAAGTAATAGTTCCCGAAACATCGTAAACTTTCCCCGCCACACTGTTGGCAGATGTGAAGAACACACTCTGCTGATAGTAGTTGAAACGAAACAATAAAACAAAACTGGCTGCCTCTAACAGTAGAAAGAGGAACCAGTAGTTGTATTTAATAAGAAAGTTCAGTAAATTTCGCATATGGCTTTATCATCTCATCAGGAATGAGAAACGATCCACATTCTTCAGCGCCACACCCGTACCTTTGGCAACAGCATGCAGGGGATCCTCAGCAATATGGAACGGAATGTTAATCTTATCAGTCAAACGCTTATCGAGTCCGCGGAGCAATGCACCACCACCTGCCAGATAAATACCATTGTGCACGATATCGGCATACAGTTCAGGAGGTGTATTTTCCAACGCGTTCAAGATAGCGGTTTCAATCTTCGAGATTGATTTCTCCAGACAGTGCGCTACTTCCTGATAGCATACAGGCACTTCCATAGGCAGAGCCGTGATACGGTTCGGTCCGTGAACGATATAATCTTCGGGGGCGTCTTCACCAAGTTCAGTCAGGGCGGCACCCGCATTGATCTTAATACGTTCGGCCATACGCTCACTGACCTTCACATTGTGCTGACGGCTCATATACTCCTGAATGTCCGCAGTAAAGTCATCACCCGCTATGCGGATGGAATTGTTGGCTACGATACCACCCAAGGAGATAACGGCAATTTCCGTAGAACCACCACCTATATCTACAATCATGTTTCCTTCCGGAGCTTCCACATCGATACCGATACCGATAGCGGCAGCCATAGGTTCGAAAATCAGGTAGACGTCACGTCCGCCGGCATGCTCGGCAGAGTCGCGCACGGCACGCAGCTCCACTTCAGTACTACCCGAGGGGACACCGATAACCATAC
>OGNI01001355.1_pt1 | contig 13109 bp, 9 predicted proteins | sample 1573421 | NCBI WGS metagenome assembly OGNI01 (sample SAMEA2581928, study PRJEB24529) | metagenome | biome: Human gut stool | place: China | collected 2011
CCGTCTTTCCGGAGTGTATCTACTTCGTGTTCTAACGGACGCATTCCGTAATGTTTCATTGTGTTCACAATATCGTCGTGGCAACGTTCGTAATCATTATTACCCATCACTCCATAGGTTCCCATTGGTGTCTTTACACGTGCCAGTGCGGAAAACAAAGGTTCCACATATTCACAACCTTCATGATAGTCACCACCCATTAGAAGCACATCAGCCTTTTGAGCAATCAGTAGGCGGACAAGGTCGTTCAGGCCTTTTTCTTTCAGCAGACTTTTGTAGTGTAAGTCGGAAATGAAAGCGATACGGAAACCTTCAAAGGCTTCGGGAACATCGCGGTGTGTAAAGTCATATTTTACTACACGGTCCACTCCGGTATAGACAGAAGATACATCTACGCTGGAAGAAGTGATTTTTGTTCCCCGCAGTACCAGATCCGACGATTCGTGTGTATCGGTAGAAGTCTTTTCCTTTGTATTCTGCTTTTTGTTTTTGGAAACATTCAGCTCTTTGAGTTGCGAGTGGTCGGGGGAGAATAACCCGGCTATGGCATTAGCCGTATCCGGATAAATAGAATCTGAATTTAAAACAGGGCGTGGCAAGGTAGCCACCATATTCTTTTTCGACTTACAGGAAACCAGCAAAAGCAATGTCAACAGGATAACAGGGTAGATTGTTTTTATTTTCTTCATCTTCTCTTAGTTTGAAGTTTTTCGGGGTGCAAAGATACGAAAAATCATGTATCTTTGTCCGTCAAAACTCTTTATAATATATTAAAGTATGGAAGAAGTAAAGCGTAACTCGCTACAAGCATGGATATTAGCTGCACGTCCCAAAACTCTTACAGGAGCCGTTACCCCTGTTCTGATAGGTACAGCTCTCGCTGCGATGGACGGGCATTTTCACTGGTTGCCGGCACTGATCTGCTGTCTGTTCGCAAGTCTGATGCAAATTGCCGCTAATTTCATCAATGACCTTTTCGACTTCCTCAAAGGAACAGACCGGGAAGACCGGTTAGGCCCCGAACGTGCTTGTGCGCAAGGATGGATTTCTCCGCAAGCGATGAAAACCGGGATTATTATTACGGTTGCTCTTGCCTGTCTTATCGGTTGCACATTACTTTTCTTTGCCGGATGGGAACTGATTGTCGTAGGAGTGCTTTGTGTATTATTCGCTTTTCTTTATACCACCGGCCCTTATCCTCTTTCTTACAACGGCTGGGGAGATGTACTGGTGATTGTCTTCTTTGGATTTGTGCCTGTTGGCGGAACATATTACGTGCAAGCGCTAACATGGACGCCGGATGTCACTATCGCCTCTCTGATTTGTGGACTATTGATTGATACGCTACTGGTAGTCAATAACTACCGTGACCGGGAAGCGGATGCGCGCAGTGGAAAAAGAACAGTGATCGTTCGTTTCGGTGAGAAGTTCGGCCGCTATTTTTATTTGATGCTGGGGATTACCGCTTCTCTTCTCTGCTTGTGTTTCCTTCGTGAAGGTCATTTCTACGCCGCTTTTCTTCCGCAACTTTATCTGATCCCTCATTTCCTTACCTGGAAACGGATGGTGAAAATATATAGTGGTAAAAAATTAAACAGCATATTAGGCGAGACTTCGCGTAATATGCTGTTTATGGGTGTTCTTATTGCAATAGGAATGTTGGTAAGTTGAGAATCATTTCCCATACATCTTTTCGTAGTAACCCTGATAATCTCCGCTGGTAACTTCTTCCACCCAGGCTTGGTTGGCTAAATACCATTCGATTGTCTTTACGATACCGACCTCGAATTTAGTTTCGGGATACCATCCTAAGGCATTTGTTATCTTGGTGGGGTCGATAGCATAACGTTGGTCGTGTCCCAGACGGTCCTTAACGAAAGTAATCAGATCTTCGTTGATCCAGTCGATCGAAATATTTCCGTTTTCGTCTTTCACCTTCTTTTTGAGAACCTGGCGATATTCGGGCTTCTCTGCCATCAGACGGTGGATAGTTGAAATAGTCAGTTTTACGATTTCGAGGTTTGTTTTCTCGTTATGTCCGCCAACGTTGTACACTTCTCCGTCTTTACCTTCACGTACAACGAGATCAATCGCTTTGCAGTGATCTTCTACATAAAGCCAGTCGCGTACATTACTGCCGTCACCGTAGACGGGGAGATGCTTTCCTTCGAGGATATTCTTGATAATCAACGGAATCAATTTCTCCGGGAAATGGTACGGACCATAGTTGTTTGAGCAGCGGGTAATTGTTACCGGCATTTTATAAGTATCATGGTAAGCCATCACTACCATGTCTGCGCTAGTCTTAGAGGCACTGTACGGGCTGTGAGGACAAAGCGGGGTTGCTTCAGTGAAATACCCTTCGGCTCCCAATGAACCATACACCTCATCGGTAGATACCTGATGATAGCGTACACCTTTTCTCCAGGTAGGGTATCCTTGTTCATCTTTTCCCATTACCCATGCGCGGCGTGCACAATCCAATAAGTTCTGTGTTCCGAGAATGTTGGTAATCAGAAACAGTTGCGGATTTTCAATGCTGCGGTCAACGTGACTTTCGGCAGCGAAATTCACCACATAATCAAAACGATACTCAGCAAAAAGACCGTCTACCACATCACGGCTACAAATGTCTCCTTTGATAAAGACGCAGCGTTCGTTGTCGATGTCTTTGGCAATCGTTCCTAAGTTACCTGCATACGTCAAAGCATCCAATATCACGACTTTGATGTCGTTATGTTTGGCCAAGATGTATTTGATGTAATTTGCCCCGATAAATCCTGCGGCACCGGTCACCAGATAAGTTTTCATATATGATTATTTATGTTTATTTCAAGGGTTGTTTAGACAGTTCTATCAGGTATTTACCGTATTCGGTCTTTTCGAGTTTCTGTCCGAGCAGCAGCAATTGTCCGGACGAAATCCATCCTTGCCGCCAGGCTATCTCTTCGATACAGCTGACGTAGAAACCTTGCCGGTTCTGAATGGTAGCCACGAAGTTGGAGGCTTCGAGCAGGCTGTCGCAGTTTCCGGTATCCAGCCACGCGAATCCGCGACCGAACAGTTCCACGTTCAGTGTTCCTTCTTCGAGGTACAGGCGGTTCAGGTCCGTTATCTCATATTCTCCACGTGCCGAAGGGCGGAGAGAAGCCGCTTTTTCCGTCACGGTAGCGTCGTAGAAATAAAGTCCGGGAACGGCATAATTACTTTTCGGCATTTCCGGTTTTTCTTCCAGTGAAATAACTTTCCCTTGTTCGTTAAATTCCACTACACCATAAGCGCGCGGGTCTTTTACATAGTAGCCGAAGATGCAGGCGCCTTTTTCTATATTGGCAGCCCGGCGGAGCATGGCAGAAAAGCCTTGTCCGTAAAACATATTATCCCCAAGAATCAGACAGCCCGGTTCGCCGTTCAGGAAATCGGCTCCCAATACGAAAGCCTGTGCCAGTCCGTTAGGTTGTTCCTGTATTTTATAGGAGAAAGACATACCCAGTTCCTCACCCGTTCCCAACAAGTCGCGGAACATCGGCAAGTCGCGTGGAGTCGAAATAATCAACACTTCGCGTATCCCCGCCAACATAAGCGTGGAAAGCGGATAGTAAATCATCGGCTTGTCATAAACCGGCATAATCTGCTTGGAAATAGCCTTTGATAAGGGGTAAAGGCGGGTGGCGCTACCACCGGCAAGAATAATTCCTTTCATATTTCAGTTCTTTTTTCGGTTGATACAAATATAGAATAAAATAAGAAGGAGGACCAAGCCCCACGGCTCTCAATTTGCTATTCAAGTCGCAAAGATAATGCAAAGCAAATGCAGTACAAAATAATTTAATTTATTTTTAGGAGCTTTCTCAACCTGCCAACTCTATTACTTCAAGATCCTTGAACACTCCATTGTCAACAATGAAACGGACCATTGTGCGTACCTTATGGAATCCGGAAATACCTGCGGCACCCGGATTGATGTGCAGCATATCCAGTGTTTTGTCATACTTCACCTTCAATATATGAGAATGTCCGCTAATGAAAAGTTTGGGCGGACGCACCAGAATGCTTCCCCGTATGGAAGGATCGTAATTGCCTGGATAGCCGCCAATATGTTTTATCAACACTTCGGCACCGTCAATAGTAAAACGATTGATTTGCGGATAGACCTGACGGATGTCTTGCCCGTCAATGTTGCCATACACGGCACGGAAAGGACGGAATGCCGCCAACTTCTGCGCCACTTCCAGCGAACCGATGTCACCGGCATGCCAGATTTCATCACACGTTTCGAAATATTGCAGATACTTTTCATCCCAATATCCGTGTGTATCGGATAATAAACCAACTTTTGTCATCTTTCTTTTGTTTATCTGTGCAAAGGTAACTATATTTGGGAAAATCTTGATGAGTATGGAAAACCAATATCAATATTTTAAACGGGACATTAGTTGGCTGTCATTCAATTACCGTGTTCTGTTGGAAGCGGAAGATGACACCTTGCCTCTGTATGAACGCATTAACTTTATATCCATTTATTCTTCCAACCTGGAAGAATTCTACAAAATACGCGTTGCCGACCATAAAGCAATAGCTACCGGTGCTGCACAAAGTGACGAGGAAACCGTACAGTCTACCATCGAACTGGTGGATGCGATAAACCTTGAAGTAAACCGCCAAATGGAGGATCGTATCCGTATCTACGAGCAAAAGATACTTCCTGCCCTGAAGAAAAATCATATCATTTTCTATCAGAGCCGAAATGTGGAACCCTTCCATCACGACTTCGTACGTCGTTTCTTCCGGGAAGAGATTTTCCCGTTCCTGCAACCTGTACCGGTGTCCAAGGACAAGGTCATTTCGTTTCTGCGCGACAACCGTCTGTATCTTGCCGTCCGTCTTCAACAGAAAGGATTGCCGCCCGGTGCTCCGGGACGTACGCAATATTTCGTAATGAAACAGCCGTACAGCAAAGTTCCACGTTTCATAGAGTTGCCCAAAGTAGGAAACAACTATTATCTGATGTTCATAGAGGATATCATCAAGGCTAATCTGGATGTTATCTTCCCGGGATATGATGTAGAAAGCAGTTATTGCATCAAGATTTCTCGCGATGCGGATATACTGATAGACGATGCCGCCAACACTTCCGAAATCATCGAACAGGTAAAGACTAAAGTAAAGAAACGCAAGATAGGAGATGTATGCCGCTTTGTGTACGACCGTGCCATGCCGCAGGATTTTCTTGATTTCCTGGTAGACGCTTTCCATATCGACCGCCGCGAGTTGGTTCCGGGAGACAAACACCTCAACCTGGAAGACTTACGCCATTTGCCTAATCCCAACCCCAATATACACCCTATACGGAAGCCGCAACCGATGAAACTGACCTGCCTTGATGAACGGGAATCCATATTCCGCTATGTGGAGAAAAAGGATTTGCTACTACATTATCCTTACCATTCATTCGAACATTTCATCCACTTCCTGTACGAAGCCGTACACGAACCTACCGTGCGTGAAATCATGGTAACACAATACCGGGTTGCCGAGAACTCAGCTGTAATCAACACTCTGATAGCCGCCGCACAGAATGGCAAAAAGGTTACTGTTTTTGTGGAACTGAAAGCCCGCTTCGACGAAGAAAACAACCTTGCCACTGCTGAAATGATGAAAGCTTCGGGCATTAATATCATATATAGTATTCCTAAATTAAAGGTACATGCCAAGGTCACCCTCGTTCTTCGGCGCGACGCAGAAGGGAAAAAACTAACCAGTTATGCCTATATCAGCACCGGTAACTTCAATGAAAAGACTGCTACGCTCTACGCAGACAGTGGTCTATTTACCTGTAACCGGATCATCGTGAACGATCTGTACAACTTGTTCCGTACCCTGCAAGGTAAAGAGAATCTGAAGTTCCACCGCTTACTGGTAGCCCGTTTTAACCTGATACCGGAACTGAACCGTCTGATTGATCATGAAATGGAGCTGGCGAAAAAAGGAAAAGCCGGTCGCATCATACTAAAGATGAATGCACTGCAAGATCCTACCATGATAAACCGTCTGTATGAAGCCTCGCAAGCCGGTGTGGAAATAGACCTGATCGTCCGTGGCATCTGCTGCCTGATACCGGGGCAAACATACAGTCGTAACATTCGTGTCACACGTATTGTGGATACATTTCTGGAACACGCACGTATATGGTATTTCGGTAATGGAGGAAATCCGAAACTATTCCTCGGCTCACCGGACTGGATGCGGCGTAACCTGTACCGTCGCATCGAGGCCGTCACCCCCATACTGGACCCGGATGCAAAGCAGGAACTGATAGATATGCTTTCTATCCAGCTCTCAGATAAGCGTAAAGCCTGTTTTGTAGATGAGAATCTGCGTAACTGTTGGAAATCAGCTCATCCACAAAAGGAAAAAGTACGTTCACAATATACTTTTTATGAATACCTGAAGGAGAAGACCGAATAGTTTTGTAACATCTATGTAATATGTATGACATTTCTCTGCAACACGATTTACGTTCCTTTGCAGCCAGAAATAAAATACATTATTATGGAAACTATTTATCTATGCATTGTCATCTTCCTGTTCGTCCTTGCGGTGTTCGACCTCATTGTGGGCGTCAGTAATGATGCAGTCAATTTTCTTCAATCGTCAGTCGGAGCAAAGGCTGCTTCTTTCAAAACCGTACTGTTTATCGCCGGTTTGGGCGTATTCATCGGTGCAGCGTTGTCCAATGGAATGATGGACATCGCCCGGCACGGTATCTATCAACCACAGCATTTCTACTTTGCCGAAATCATGTGCATCCTGCTTGCCGTAATGCTGACGGACGTTGTGCTGCTGGACGTCTTCAACACAATGGGTATGCCGACTTCCACTACCGTCTCCATGGTATTCGAGTTACTCGGAGGTACATTCGCATTGGCACTGATCAAGGTGCAAGGCAGTGATACGCTGGGACTTGGCGATCTCATCAATACAGACAAAGCACTATCCGTCATTATGGCAATCTTCGTTTCTGTCGCTATCGCTTTCTTCTTCGGTATGCTGGTACAATGGCTGGCACGCGTGGTGTTCACTTTCAACTACAAGAAGAAAATGAAATACAGCATCGGGATATTCGGAGGTATCGCTGTTACATCCATCATCTATTTCATGCTGATAAAAGGTTTGAAGGACAGCTCATTCATGACTCCCGATAACAAACAATGGATACAGGACAACACAGTTATGCTGATCGGTTTCTGTTTTATATTTTTCACGATACTCATGCAAGTACTGCACTGGCTCAAAATCAATGTATTCAAAGTAGTGGTTTTGCTGGGTACTTTCGCCCTGGCTCTCGCCTTTGCTGGCAATGACCTTGTAAACTTCATAGGTGTACCTTTAGCTGGATATTCTTCTTTCATCGACTTTACCACTAATGGAGCAGGCAGTTCGCCGGACGGTTTCCTGATGTCCTCACTTCTCGGTCCCGCCAAAACACCCTGGTATTTTCTCTTCGGAGCAGGTATCATCATGGTATACGCTCTCTGCACTTCTAAAAAAGCACATAATGTAATCAAGACTTCCGTCGACCTTGCCCGCCAGGATGAAGGAGAAGAGAACTTCGGAAGCACGCCGATTGCCCGCACACTGGTACGTTTAAGTATGACAATGTCCAATAATATTTCTAAAGTGATGCCTGAAGGTATGAAAAGTTGGCTCGACACCCGCTTCCGCAAAGACGAGGCCATCCTTGCCGATGGTGCTGCATTCGATCTGGTTCGCGCTTCAGTAAACTTGGTATTGGCAGGTCTGCTCATTGCATTGGGTACTTCATTAAAATTACCTCTTTCCACCACTTATGTGACTTTCATGGTTGCCATGGGTACTTCCCTCGCCGACCGTGCCTGGGGACGTGACTCTGCCGTATTCCGTATCACAGGTGTACTTAGTGTGATTGGTGGCTGGTTTATTACAGCCGGTGCCGCATTTACCATCTGTTTCTTCGTTGCCATGATAATCCACTTCGGTGGTACATTTGCCATCATCGCGCTGATTGGCTTGGCAATATTCTCACTGATTCGTAGCCAGGTGATGTACAAGAAACGCAAAGCTAAAGAAAAAGGGAATGAAACCATCAAACAGCTGATGCAGAGTAGCAACAATGCAGAAATTCTGGAACTGCTGCGTAAACATACCCGTGAAGAGTTAGTGAAGGTACTGGCATTTACCGAAGAAAACTTAGAACGTACCGTAACGGCATTCCTGCACGAAAACCTTCGCGGATTACGTCGTTCCATGGGTTCTGTGAAATTTGAAAAACAACTCATTAAGCAGATGAAACGTACCGGCACCCTCGCCATGTGTCGCCTGGACAACAATACGGTATTGGAAAAAGGTCTTTACTACTATCAAGGCAATGATTTCGCCAGCGAACTGGTATACAGCATCGGACGTCTCTGTGAACCTTGTCTCGAACATATCGACAATAACTTCAAGCCATTGGATACCATTCAGAAAGGTGAGTTCTCTGACGTTACGGAAGATATTATCTACTTATTACAAGTTTGCCGCCACAAGATGGAAAACAATGATTATGATGAGTTTGAGAATGAACTCCGGAAAGCAAATGATCTGAACGGACAATTATCGCACCTGAAGCGTGAAGAGTTACAGCGCATTCAAAGCCAAGCCGGCAGCATCAAAGTCAGCATGGTTTATCTGACAATGATACAGGAAGCCCAAAACGTTGTCACTTATACAATCAACCTGATGAAAGTCAGTCGTAAGTTCCAATTGACGGAATAAGATTTCACCACAGAGTAAAAGAGGAGTCCCACAGAGTTTAATTTCAAATTGATTAAACTCTGTGGGACTCCTCTTTTACTCTGTGGTGAGAAACAAAATTTAGTCTCTGCGTCCCATAAATATCATAATGTAGTAAATCAGCGTTGCCAATGAACCCAATGCAGCCACCACATAGGTATAAGCAGCGGAACGAAGTGCATCTTCGGCTTGCTTATGATTGTAAGAGTTCGTAATGCCCGAACGGCTCAACCATACCAATGCACGCTTACTTGCGTCTATTTCCACCGGCAAAGTGACGAAACTGAACAGTGTGGTCATAGCAAACAGGATAATACCTGCCAGCAATAACTGCGGGAACGTGTTCAACAGCAAGATACCACCCAGCAACAACCAGGTCATCCACTGTGAAGCAAACGATACCACCGGCACCAACTTGCTACGCATAGTCAGCGGAGCATAAGCCCGTGCGTGTTGCACTGCATGTCCACACTCGTGAGCGGCAACGGCAGCAGCCATGATACTGTTACTTTCATATACACCTTCACTCAGGTTTACTGTCTTATTGGCAGGGTTATAGTGGTCTGTCAGTTGTCCCGGCGTATGTGTCACCTGAACATCATAAATTCCATTGTCATGTAACATCTGAAGGGCAACATCACGGCCCGTCATTCCATTACCGGTAGGGATCTTGGAGTACTTCTTGAACTTGTTCTGCAAGTTCATTTGCACCAGCCAGCTAACTACAGCTATACCAATAAAGATAATCCATTGTATTCCTATCATTCCTTCCATAATCTTTTTCTGTTTTTAGTAATTAAAAATGTGTCGTTTGTTATATATAATACAAATTGTTTGCCAAAAATAAAGGGAAACCGTGAGCTTTACTACAGTTTCCCTTATATTTTAGGAAGAATTAGCGAAAACCGACTATTGCCCAACAAGTTGTAACTCTATCACGTAATCCGTATCTGCGGGAACTTCCGGTAATTGCAACACCACTCCCTGTCCGGTACGGGTAATTCGTATCGGGGATTGATCTTTAAACAGAAAACCCTTCTTCACCATTTTTCCATCCAATGGAAGATAAAGCGCATTATCCTTCAAATTCAAGATGTGAACAAAAAGTCGGTTTCCTTTTTGTGTTGTCACTCCCCAATCATGTGGAGGAATAATACCGCCACGAGTGCCATAAATCGTTTCGCCATACACTTTCATCCACTCTCCCCCTTCCTTCGGCCTCTGAACTGCCACTTCTGGCAGACACCCGTCCGGCTGAGGGCCGATATTCATCAGAAGATTTGCATTCTTTCCGGCAGCCTTCACCAGATAATGTATCAATGTTTTCGTTGACTTATAATCTTGATCGGTAATCTTATATCCCCACATCCCGTTCATGGTTTCACAAGTTTCCAGAGGCAGGTGACTGACATCTTGCCCAGATAGTCCGGCACTGTTTTCCCCCGGCAGATCACGCTCGAAGATTTGTATATCTTCCCCTGGGAAAGGTACCTGATGATGGTTGTTCCCTACCAGACAAGCAGGTTGCAGGCGATGTATCAGCGCATATTGTTCCGGCAGCTGCCAGTCAAAATCCGGATTAGCATCCTGGTCCCACCAGCCATCGAACCAGATAGCACCTATCGGACCGTAGTTCGTCAACAACTCCGTCAACTGGTTATTCATAAAAGTATAATAGCTTTTCCAGTCTCCTTTCGGATTAGGCCTTCCGGTTCCACGCCCTGTACGTCCCCAAGGTGCGTCTTCACGATACCAGTCGATATGGGAGTAATAGAAATGAAGCCGAATACCTTGTTTATGACATTCGTCTGCCAATTCTTTTACTACATCGCGCTTGAAAGGGGTTGCATCTACAATATTATAAGCGGAATACTTGGTATGAAACATAGAGAACCCTTCATGGTGGCGACTTGTAAAGCAGATATATTTGGCTCCCGATGCCTTAATGGCACTTACCCATTCAGCCGCACTAAACTTGGAAGGATAGAAACCTCCGGCAAGTTTGGCATATTCTTTATAGTTCAAATCTTTATTGGTCATCGTCCACTCACCGGTAGCCAACATACAGTATAGTCCCCAGTGCAGGAATATTCCAAACTTATTGTCTTGAAACTCCTGACGGGCTTTCAGGTTCTCGGCAGACGGTTGATAAGTCTGCGCCTTTGCAGGCAAAAAGGATGCTGCAAACAAAAGGGATAAAAAAAGGTGTGTTTTCATCATAAAGTATGCGGATGGGTTAATAAAAAATGAGATTACATCAGCATGTATATCTGATGTAATCTCATTATAATATAGTTAGACTTACTCTTCTGTATAACGTTCAATCGTCTGTCCACGGTCAGGACCTACGGAAACAATCTTGATGGGCACACCAAGTTGTTCTTCCAGGAATGTCAGGTAAGCATTGAATTCTTCTGGGAATTCATCTTCGCTCTGCATTCTTGTCATGTCAGTTTCCCAACCGGGCAACTCAACATAAACCGGCTCAAGACCTTCGCTGATGTCATACGGGAAATAATCAATTTCTTCACCGTTTACTTTATAAGCTACACAGGCTTTGATTGTTTCGAATGAATCGAGTACATCGCTCTTCATCATGATCAATTTGGTAACACCGTCTACCATAATGGCATACTTCAACGCCACCAAGTCAATCCAACCGCAACGACGTTTACGACCTGTTACCGAACCAAACTCATGTCCCAGTGTACAAATCTGGTCACCTGTCTTATCAAACAGCTCCGTAGGGAACGGACCTGCACCTACACGTGTACAGTATGCTTTGAAGATACCATAGACTTCACCAATCTTATTAGGAGCCACACCCAAACCGGTACATGCACCTGCACAAATAGTATTGGAAGAAGTAACAAACGGATATGAACCAAAGTCGATATCCAACATCGTGCCCTGAGCACCTTCACAAAGTACTGACTTATTATCGTTCAGCAGGTTATTAATCTCATGCTCGCTGTCTACCAACGGGAATTGCTTCAGGTACTCAATACCCTCCATCCAGGCCTTTTCAATCTCTGTCAGGTCATACTCATAATTCAAACCTTTCAGAATTTGCTCATGACGAGCTTTGGCTTCGGCATATTTCTGTTCGAAGTTATGCAGGATATCACCTACACGCAGACCGTTACGACTAATCTTATCGGTATAAGTCGGACCGATACCTTTACCCGTCGTGCCTACTTTAGCATCACCTTTCGCAGCTTCGTAAGCGGCGTCCAATATGCGGTGGGTCGGCAAGATGAGATGCGCTTTCTTAGAAATATGCAAGCGCGCTTTCAGGTTATGACCGGATGCTTCCAATGCTTCAGCCTCTGCCTTGAAGAGAGCCGGATCAAGCACCACGCCATTACCAATGATATTCACCTTGTCACCTTGGAAAATTCCCGAGGGAATAGAACGGAGCACATACTTCTGCCCTTCGAACTCGAGTGTATGTCCGGCATTCGAGCCACAACATCGTATCTCGGAGTTAATACGTCAACGACTTTGCCTTTGCCTTCGTCGCCCCATTGTAATCCTAATAGAACATCTACTTTCATTTTTCTTTCTTATGGTTATTATTTTTCTTCTTACGTTTGTTAGCGCGGTCGCACTTACTGCACAATCCATACAGATAAAGCGAATAATGTGACAGACTGAACCGACTCAACTTAGTATTCCCAATCGCCTGCTGTAACTCTTCGTTCTGAAATTCAGTCACCTTGCCACACTGCGTACAGATTTGATGGTGATGCGTATCACGGTTATAGCTCTTTTCGTATTGGGAGGAATTTCCGAACTGATGTTTGATTACCAGTCGTGCATTGATGAGAAGGATAATAGTATTGTAAAGAGTCGCGCGGCTCACACGGAAATTCTCCTGGTCAGCCATCAGCGAATAAAGCGTATCGATGTCAAAATGACCATCAATGGAATAGATAGTATCGAGTATGGCATAGCGTTCGGGAGTCTTGCGATGCCCGTTCGCGTTGAGATATTCAGTGAATATCTGCTTTACCGTATCTTTCACATTCTGACTTTCCATTTTGGCGGCGCAGTTTTTTACAGCCAACAAAGTTAAGCCTTTTTTGCGGAAAGCAAATGAGAAAGGGGAAAAAAAACAAAAAAAGAGTGATAGAGTAATCACCCTATCACTTTATTCTATTTCTTCTCTTACAAGATTATATAGCAACTGTTCGGCTTCCGATTCGGAATGTTCCATCTCTTCCACCCGACGGCACACTTGGAAAGCATGTTCTTCACTATGCTGCATGAAGCGGCGAATGGCCGCCATAGCT
>OGNI01001360.1_pt1 | contig 13074 bp, 10 predicted proteins | sample 1573421 | NCBI WGS metagenome assembly OGNI01 (sample SAMEA2581928, study PRJEB24529) | metagenome | biome: Human gut stool | place: China | collected 2011
TGATTTCCCAACGGAAGTAAAGTTGCGGCATCGCTGTTTTTTTGCTATACTGAACTTCAATACCGAGAAAGGGCGTGAGTGCTTGCGTACAACGATCAATATGTCTCCAATTTACAATCTGCTTCGTCGCCACGCAAAAACCTTTCTCACCGCCTTTGCCTGCATTCTGATCGCTGTCGCGTGCATTCTGGGCCTGGTTTACTCCGCGTTTCAGTCTGTGGTGCTGGACTCCGTGGCCCTGCAGCACCGGGATTTCGTGGGGCAGCTGGACTCCATTTCGGGGATCCTTTCCGCCACTGTCCGAAACTACGGGATGCAGGTATTCTACGCCCCGTCCGTCCTGACGCTGCGGGGAGACAAGACGTTAGACAAAATGGGACAGGTCTACGCGCTGCGGGAGTTGGATTCCTATGTCAGCAGCAACGATTTTGTAGACTCCATTCAGGTCTATAACCGGGATACCGGATCCATTTACTCCACAGATTCCAACGTGATCAGCGCCCCCATTGACAAATACGCGGATCAGGATGCGGCGGAACTGTTTCGCTCCCTGACCCCCGATCTCCGGATGCGGCCCATCCGCCGCACCGCCTTTTCGGACGATCCCGTCCGGGTCCGCTCCTACTTCTCCTTTTTGTTTTTTGAGACAACCTCCGAAGATGAGCCCACCGGCGGCGCACTGATGCTAAATGTGGACTATGACCGGTATCTGAACACGCTCCTGTCCTTTAACGGGCAGGGGGACTGCATGCTGCTGGATGAGACGGGAGCACTTCTCACCGCCGGCCGGGAGGAGCTTCAGCCCTTGATCCCGCTGTTTTTCGGCGAGATCAGCAGGGAGGGGCAGGCGGACAGTGGGTATATCCTGAAGCGGATCAACGGCGAGCAGACCGTCTGCCTGTATTGCCGACTGGACACCTCCCACTGGCACTATCTGAAGATCACGCCGCTGAAGGCATGCGTTCCCAAGCTGCTGGAGCTGAAAAACGCCCTGATCGTCTGCATTGTGATCGGCTTTGCGCTGCTGGCGATCTGCAGTCTGGGGGTGCTCCTGTTCCTTTACTTCCCGGTCTATCAGGTCCGGGCAGCTCTGCGGAATATCGGGATGGAAAATAAGGGAGAGCTTGCGGGGCAGGTCTCACAGCTGGCGCAGCAGTCCGAAGCGCACCGCAAGGCCAGCGCGCTGCAAGCCCTTCTGGAGGGGCAGGATCTCAGCCTGCTGCCGGAACTGCCGCCGCCCTATACGCTGGTGCTGATGGAAACGGGACACGCACAGTCCGCGCTGAAGCAGACCTACACGGATGTGTCCGTGCTGACCTATCATCAGGACGGCTGCGAGGTGGTCCTGTTCTTTGGAGAAGAGCGGGAGACCGTTCTTGCAATCTGCCGGGAATGGGCCGACCAGTCCAGCATCTACTGCTTCTGCGGCTCTGAGAGGACCACATTCCCGCAGGTGGTGGAATGCTATCAGGTGCTGCGTGAAATGCGCCGCCAGAAATTCTGGACAACAGAACAGCACTGTTATCTGGAGGAGGAGTTTGCACCCCGCCGTCCCCACAGCAGCTTTACGGAGCAAATGAGTGCGGAACTGGCTTCCGCCCTGCGGGGGAGCGATCTGGAGCAGATCCAGAGACTGTGGCAGCAGATTCAGGACAGTATCCGGGAGGACCGGTTTCAGGACCAGCTTTTTGCCTTCCAACGGATCGTTTCACTGATGGAAAAACAGCTGCCTGCGTTAAAACCGCTGGTTTCCGACAATTTCTGGGCGACGCTGAAGGATATCCAGACGTTGGACGCCATATTTTCTGATGCTTTCCGGAAAATCGTCCAGAACAATCGAGAACTGCATAGACAGCACATTGATCAGCTGGCGTCTCAAGTGGTTCGCCAGATCGAACAGTCGTATGCGGATTCGGATCTCTCACCCACCCGGATCGCTGACTCGCTGGGGATGAGCAGCGCGTATCTGGGGCGGATCTTCCGGGAGAGTACGCAGACCTCCATCAGTCAATACCTGAACCAGACCCGGATCCGCCGTGCGGAGGAACTGCTGAGGGAGACCGAGCAGCCGGTGGAGACCGTTGCGGGACTGGTCGGGTTCTCCAATCCCAAGTACTTTTATGTGGTATTCAAAAATATCACGGGGCAGACGCCGCTGCAATTCAGAAAGGCGGTCCATTCCGCCTCCAAAAAAAACTGATCCGCGGAGCTGCCAGCCAGCAGATGCGGAGAAAAAGATACGGGCCGGTCAGAAGTATTTCTGACCGGCCATGTTTGCGCTGGAGAGGGAAAGGAGGGGGAGCGAACCATTCCTTTTTCGCCGCAGAGCAGCGGGGTCTACGCAATGAAGCGTGGTTCAAGCTGTAAAGTTCCATGCCATGTCAACCCTTATATTTAAATGGATAGACATGCGATAGGCAGCGAAATTATTGCATATTTGGTTAAGCCCGAAAAATCAAATAAAATATGTGGACAATCGTTTATAAACAGTATATACTGATTATAATAAACAGCTTTCGACACCAAAATAAATTGCCCCTCCGGGGCAAATTTTTTACAAAAACGCATTCCACCACACCATCGGAGGTGCTCTCATGTCCGTTTCAACTCCATTCCTCCACACCATCCAGCCAGTCTCCGAGGACCGCCCGGCAGAAGCGGTGGCAAGAGAGATTCTTGCGCTGATCCGCTCCGAATACCGCTACACGATCGCGGATCTGTGCCGTATGTTCTGCTGCGAGCGGCAGTGGATCGAAGATTTTTTCGTCCCAAACATCCGCCACATTCACGTCAATCATTTCTTCATGTCCTATATCATCCAACAGTTTGCGGACCGTCTCACTCCGGAGGAACAGTCCCATTTGATCCACGGGCACTACTTCCTCTCCGACGTGGATCTTGGCCGTTTCTGGCGGGAAAATGCGTCTGCCGCCGTCAAATGCCGGACCGTAGATCTGGCCGACTATCTGACTGACGGCCGCTCCCGCAAATCTCTCTCCGTAGAAAAAGCGCGCCACGAGGCTGCAAAGCGAGCAAAGGGGGAAGGGCAGCGTCACGATGCAGAAATGCGCCGTCTGCTTACCAGTGAAGGATATATGCTTTACACGTATCGGACGCAGTTCACGAGGTTCCTTTGGCAGCCGGTCCCGCTGCCGGAACTGTCTCCCCGGACCATCCGCAGTCTGGTTTCCACCACGCAGTATCAGCGACGAAACGGCCTCCCGTCAAACGGCGTTGCCAGAAAACGGCTGATGGAGCGCGGCTCTGTTCAGATCAAACTGGGGGGCAAGACCTTATGGGTCGAGGCTCCTGCTCCGGACGGTGTCTGGACAGTTCCCACCGGGACATTGCCGTAATAAAGGTTTTTCCATGCATGCGCGCTCCCAAAAGGTCATTGCATTGCACATCCGCTGATTTCAGTCTGTGTAAAGCAGTTTGCCATGTCACTTATTATTGGAAATTACAGCATATTTTGCGGCACATACCGCTGCTGATCCTCCTGTATCGACACCATGAATTTCATGCTGTCGCCAAATATCCGATCTGACGACGTGTAAAAGAGGGACCGTTTTGAAACGGTCCCTCTTTTGAAAAATTGCGGTGCAGTTTTCGCTGGATCACATCTTTGCCAACGCCTGATCGAAATCGTTCAGCAGATCGTCGGTATCCTCCAGACCGGAAGAAAGCCGGATCTGGCCCATGGTGATGCCGATGGCCGCCAGCTCGTCGGGGCTGAGATCCCGGTGAGACGCTCTGGGCGGATAGGTCAGCGTGGTGCCGACACCGGCCAGAGTGGGTACGAAGCGTACCAGCTGCAAGTTGCTGATGAGCTTGTCGATCTCCTTCTGACCGCCCTTGAAGTTCACGCAGAGCATACCGCCGTAGCCGTTGCCCTCGAACTGCTTGTCGGCCAGCGCCTTGCTGGGGGAGGACTCCAGACCGGGGTAGTAGACCTTTTCCACCTTGGGATGGCTCTCAAGGAACTCTGCCACGGCCATGCCGTTGGCGCAGTGGCGCTGCATCCGGACATGCAGGCTTTCCAGACCGAGGTTCAGCATGTAGGCGTTCATGGGCGACTGCATGGAGCCAAAGTCACGCATCAGCTGCGCGGTAGCCTTGGTGATGAAGGCACCCTCCTTGCCAAAACGCTCGGCGTAGGTGATGCCGTGGTAGCTGTCGTCCGGGGTGCACAGGCCGGGGAACTTCTCAGCGTGGGCCATCCAGTCGAACTTGCCGCCGTCCACGATGGCACCGCCCAGCACAGCGCCATGGCCGTCCATGTACTTGGTGGTGGAGTGGGTCACGATATCCGCGCCCCACTCAAAGGGGCGGCAGTTGACCGGCGTGGGGAAGGTGTTGTCCACGATCAGCGGCACACCGTGGGCGTGAGCAGCCTTGGCAAACTTCTCAATGTCCAGCACGGTCAGGGCCGGGTTTGCGATGGTCTCACCGAACACCACCTTGGTGTTGGGCCGGAATGCGGCGTTCAGCTCTTCCTCGGTGCACAGCGGATCCACAAAGGTGGCATCGATTCCCATCTTCTTCATGGTGACGGAGATCAGGTTGAAGGTGCCGCCGTAGATGGTACTGGATGCCACGATGTGGTCGCCTGCTTCGCAGAGGTTGAACAGGGCAAAGAAGTTTGCAGCCTGACCGCTGCTGGTCAGCATTGCGGCCGTGCCGCCTTCCAGCTCACAGATCTTCTTAGCCACAAGGTCGCAGGTGGGGTTCTGCAGACGGGAATAGAAGTAGCCGTCAGCTTCCAGATCGAACAGCTTGCCCATGTCCTCGCTGGTAGCGTACTTGAAGGTGGTGGACTGGATGATGGGGATCTGACGGGGTTCGCCGTTGCCGGGGGTGTAGCCGCCCTGCACACAGATGGTATCACGGTTCATACAACATACTCCTTTGCTGGTTTTTTGGTCGGGAAGGACGATTCCCCGCAGGAGGGGCTGCCTCCGGCGGGGAATCGAAAATTCAAAGCTTCTTATTTCCGCAGGCGCTTATCGCTCTTGGTGGCCCACAGGGTACCCACAGACTGGAACGCCTGCACCATCAGCACCAGCAGCACCACACAGACGATCATGATGTTGGTCTGGTAGCGGTAGTAGCCGTAGGAAAGGGCGATCTTGCCCAGACCGCCGCCGCCGATAACGCCGGACATGGCCGAGTAGCCCAGAATGGTGGTCAGCGCAGTGGTCATGCTGGAGATCAGGCCGGGCAGGCACTCCGGGATCATGACCTTAGTGATGATCTGGAACGGGGTGGCACCCATACTCTGAGCAGCTTCCACCACGCCCTCGTCCAGCTCCCGCAGGCTGGTCTCCACCAGACGTGCCACAAAGGGGAAGGCGGCGACCACCAGCGGAACGATGGTGGCCTTGGTGCCCACCGTAGTGCCCACGATGGCGCGGGTAAGCGGGAACACGCAGATCATCAGGATGAGGAACGGCACGCTGCGCAGAATGTTGATGACAATGTTGATCAGATGCATCAGCCAGCCGGGCAGGGGCAGAATACCGTCCTTGTCACCGGCTACCAGCAGCACGCCCAGCGGCAGGCCCAACACCAGCGCAAAGGCGGTGGAGAGCACCGTTACATAAAAGGTCTCCCAGATGGCAAAGCCGTAATCTGCAATACTCATTCGCCGGTCACCTCCTCTACCGTAATGCCGGGCTGGGCGCGCATATAGGCCGCAGCCTGCTTTGCCTGCTCCACATCAGCGGGCAGCTTGAGCAGCATGGAGCCGTAGCACTGGCCGCTCAGGTCGCGGGTATCGGCGCTGAGCACCGACACCAGAATGCCCTTTTCGGCGGCAAGGCTTGCCACCAGCGGCTTTGCAGTGGAGGAACCATTAAAGGTAACGCGCACCACATGGTCATCCGGCGCAAAGCAGGAAAGATCCCGCGCTGCGCTGCCGCCGTTGGGGGCTACCAGACGCTTGGCAGCCGCCGTTTTGGGGTTTGCAAAAATTTCCTGTACCGAGCCCTGTTCCACGACCACACCGCCGTCCAGAATGGCCACGCTGTCGCAGATTTCCTCCACCACGCTCATCTGGTGGGTAATGACCACCACGGTGATGCCCAGCTTGCGGTTGATATCCTTGATCAGAGTCAGGATGGAGTGGGTGGTGTTGGGGTCCAGCGCACTGGTAGCCTCGTCGCACAGCAGCACCTTGGGGTTGGTGGCCAGTGCGCGGGCAATGGCGATGCGCTGCTTCTGACCGCCGGACAGCTGTGCCGGGTAGGCGTTGGCCTTATCCGGCAGACCCACCATCTCCAGCAGTTCCATGGCGCGCTTTTCGGCCTCCGCCTTCTTTACGCCTGCCAGCTCCATGGGGAAGCAGACGTTCTTCAGGCAGGTGCGCTGCATAAGCAGGTTGAACTGCTGGAAGATCATGGTGATCTCCCGACGGCGCTTGCGCAGCGAGGCGGGAGACAAAGTCTCCATCGCCACGCCGTCGATCACCACGCTGCCGCCGGTGGGGCGCTCCAGCAGGTTGATGCAGCGCACCAGCGTGGATTTGCCCGCACCGGACATGCCGATGATGCCGTAGATGGAGCCATCGGGAATGGTGAGGTTGATGTTCTGCAGCGCTTTCACCGCGCCATCCTTCATCTGGAAGGTCTTGGAAAGATACTTGAGTTCGATCACAGAAATTGCTCCTTTAGCTTATCCCTCGATGGGTGCCAGACTGTCCTGCTTGCCGCCGTAGATGCCCATGGGCTCTACATGAATACCGGCAACAGTCACCAGATGGGTACCCTTTTCGGCGTTGAAGTTGTCCAGATACGGCTGATGCTGGAAGTAGTTGGTGTCTACCTGACCGTCCTCGACGACCTGGTTGGGGATCACATAGTCATCGTACTCCTGAATGTCCAGCGTGATGCCCTTGGCGGCAAGGATCTCCTTGCACACCTCCAGCACCTCGCAGTGGGGAGCGGGAGTAGCGGCGCAGCTGACGGTCTGGCCGTTCAGAGCGTCATAATCCACAGTGGAATCATAGCCATCGGTGGGGTTCTCCACAACGGACACCACGGAGCCCTTGTAGGTCTCGTCCATGAAGTCCTTCACCTTCTGGCTCTGCAGGGCAGCAGCCAGAGCCTTGATCTTAGGCTCCTCCTGATTGCCGTTCTTGCACACCAGAATGTTGACGTAAGCAGAAGAACCGTCCTCCATGGCCAGTGCATCGGTCATGGGGTTCAGACCGGCAGAGATGGCGTAGTTGGAGTTGATGACGGCGTAGTCCTCGTCCTGCAGGACGTTGGGCACCTGAGCGGCCTCCACCTCGTCCACGGTGACGTTCAGGGGGTTCTCCTCGATGTCATTCTTGGTGGCGGTCAGGCCGGCATCTGCCTTCAGCTTGAAGAAGCCGTTCTTCTCCAGCAAGGTCAGGGCGCGGGCCTCGTTGGTGGTATCGTTGGGCACAGCCACCTTGATCTTGTCCAGCTTAGCTGCGGCAGAGGATGCCACGCTGCCGGATGCAGCGGCGGAAGAAGCAGTGGAAGAAGAACCACCGCAGGCAGTCAGGGCAGCGGCTGCGGCTGCCACACCGGTAACTTTCAGAAAATCGCGACGAGTAATCATAGTTTTGTTCCCTCTCTATTGTTCTCTATTATGTACTGTGGCCCGCACGGCACCTTTCCGCGCACGGCCTTGAACGGACGCATGAAAAAATGCCCCCGTCCTTACGAGCCTTAGGCTCTGCAAGGACGGAGGCATGAACATACTTCCGTGGTACCACCTTGGTTCACTGCATCCTTACGGATACAGCCTCGATGCTGCGGCAGCGTGTGCTGCTTACAGCCGGACGCTGTAACGGGCGCATCCCGTTGCGGGCTTAGCACTCCTGCGCCTCGTCCGCACGGCTCCGAGACCATTTTCAGCTTCCTGTTTCCTGCCCTTTTTCACCGCCCGGGCTCTCTGGTAAGGATCAATGCGAAGGCCTACTCTTCTCTTCACAGCCATTTTTGTGATATTGACACTATAATAAACCCATCGGCGGCATTTGTCAACACCTTCAACGAAGTTTTTGGGTAGGGATATGGCTTCCGGTCTGCTGCCGCATCCGTTTTGCTTGACAATGCGCACAAAAAGGGTTATACTATAATTACAAAAGGCACTGCGACAAGCGGTTGGCCCTTTAGGTTTTTAGTTTAACTTTTATCCAAAGAAAAACCGTCACCTGTGGGGGGTGGCGGTTTTTACTTTCTTACCTTGATCGTAAACGTAAATCCAAACAAGTGGAATGTCAAAGTAATAGGCATGTTCTCACCTCCTTCCGGAAGTGAGAGCCAACCGCCTGCCGTATGTGCAGTACCTTTCGATCGCTTTTCAGCGACAGGACAATTATAACATATTCCGACCCTTTTCGCAAGAAAGCTCTGGTGTTTCCAGAGCTTTTTATTATACGCCCTTGTATGCGGCTGGTGCACATGATAAAATAGGGTATCATCTTTTGCAAGGAGCGCAGGCAATGAACAGCAGAGACCATTTTCCCGATGAAGAGCTGCGCCGCCGCATCATGGATTTTATCATGGCCGCAGGGCAGACCCTGCTGGAAAATGGTGCGGAGGTGTTCCGGGTGGAGCAGACCATGGAGATCATGGCGCGCAGCTTTCATCTGCGGGAGTTCCACGTTTATGTGCTGACCAACGGCATTTTCGCCAGCGCCGGCACTGCCGAGATCAGCGAGGTGCGCAACGTGCCGGTGCGCACCACCCATCTGGGGCGGGTGGCGGCGGTGAACGAACTTTCCCGTCAGATCGCCCAGACCGGAATGACTTTGGACGAAGCCGAGAGCCGTCTGGTGCTGGCGCGGCGGCTGCCCTTCCCCAAAGATCATGTGCAGCTGCTTTCCGGGCTGTGCGGGGCGTTCTGTTTTGCCATGATGTTCGGCGGCAACCTGCGCAGTGCGCTGGCAGCTGCCGGGGCGGGGCTGGTGGCCAGCTGGTATCTGCTGTGGTGCGGGCGGCACGAGGTGCCCGGCGGCTTCCAGAAGATCAGCACCGCCGCGCTGATCACGCTGGTGTGCATCCTGCTGTGCAATCTGCTGCACACCTCTGCCAGCCACGCCATCATCGGTACGCTGATGATCCTGACCCCGGGCATCGCCTTTACCATGGGTATCCGGGATTTTGTGCAGGGCGACTACCTTTCCGGCACCATCCGCATGATCGATGCCTTGCTCATTGCCGCCAGCATTGCCATAGGCACCGGCCTTGTGCTGCGGCTGTACACGGTACTTACGGGGGTGGTCGTGGTATGATGTCCCTTACAGCTGCACAGATCGGCGAGCTGACCGCGCAGTTTTTTCTGGCCGCGGCGGGCACGCTGAGTTTTGCCATTCTGTTTGCGTGCCCCCGGCGCTGTCTGCCCTACTGCGCGCTGGTAGGCGCTGTGGGCTGGCTGTGGTACGAGTTGCTGACCCTGCTGGGCGCAGACGCCGCCACGGCCTCCCTGCTGGCGGTCATTCCGCTTACCATCCTTACCCGCGTGTTTGCCATTACCCAAAAAACGCCGGTCACGGTGTTTTTGCTGACCGGCATTTTCCCGCTTGTGCCGGGCGCAGGCATCTACTACACCGCCTACTATTTCATCCAGAACGAAAACACCCTTGCCCTTGCCAATGGCATCAGCACCTTTAAAATCGCCGTGGCGCTGGCCATCGGCATCAGTCTGGTGCTGTGCGTGCCGCTGCCGAAGAGGAAGTAAGACCGTCAGATTTTGACTGATGGCGTTTGCCGTCCTCACCCTCTCAGGCGCTCCCGCGCCAGAATCCCCCTTTTGTCGCTGCGCGACATCTTCCCCCGGAGCGGGGGAAGTCTTTCCTCTCAGGGGGAGCCAAGGTCTAAGGCTTGTTGCTAAAGTATCAGGTACAACGAGAAAGCTTCCGGCAGATACTTAAAGCTCCCCCCTTCGGGGGAGCTGGCGAACGCAGTGAGCCTGAGAGGGTTCAGACCTTTCCTTGGGGAAGCTGGCAAAGCTGCAGGCTTTGCCGGAAGGGGTTGCGCGCCAACCCAAAAGCAACTGCAAACATTTTTATAAAAAAGATGCCGGCAGGTTGTTTTCAACCTGTCGGCATCTACGTGTTTATGTAAACAATTTAGTAGTACTTAATTGTTTAGCCCTTCAGTGCCACGCCCATCCAGACAGTAGCCTCATAACCGCCGTCTACGATCTTCAGGTAGCTCTGCCAAGTCTCATCCGGTTCGATGTCCTTGCACTTATCGAGCAGGCTGTCCTTAATGTCAGCGTAGTAAACACGCTCATTCGGGTTGCTCTTCAAATCAAACACTTTGTTGGCAATCACTTCCACATGGCGATCCGCTACACCGCCGTTAAAGAACTTTAAAGTAAGGAAAATCTTGCTCTTGCTTGCAGGCTTGGACTCTTCCAGCTTAACAGGAACCTTAGCAATCTTCGGGGTGCTCTCAGAAATAATGTCAACCTCGTCCTCGCTAATCAGCTCATAGCCCTTCGGCAGCTTGTCTGCGGGGATCAGCTTCGGGTCGTACTTCTTTGCGTCCTTCAGGACGGTAGTCTCATAAACACCAGTAACGCTGTTGCCAACAGGATTACCCTTTTCATCCACAAAGAGAACACGCAGATCAACGCTGGTCACGCCGGGAACATCGGGGATATCGGTGTCGGGAAGCTTTTTGCAGCCGGTCAGAGCAGCAACAGCCAGAGCAGCAACGCCTGCGCTCTTCAGGAACTGACGACGAGAGATATTAGACATAATAATCAACCTCACGATCTTTCATTTTCAGCTCCTACTACAAAATAGGAGCTTGTTCTTCTATAATATACCCCCCCCGGTATTATTTTGTCAATACTTATTTCGGCTTTTTGCGAAAAAGTTTTTAACGAGCATCATCTGTTTATCATTCTTGTTGCAAGATATTGCCGCATCTGTTATATTTTATTATAATGTGATTTATAAAAGGAGTGATCTCTATGCATGCAATGGAACTTCTGACCACCCGCCGCACCTACCGCCGGTTTGCACAAAAGGCCGTGCCGCAGGATGTGGTAAATGATATTGTACAGGCCGTGCGGCTGTCCTCCTGCGGGGCAAACCGGCAGGCGGTGCGTCTGGTGCTGGTGCAAAGCCCGGAAATGGTCGCCAAGGTACAGCCGCTGGTCAAGTGGGCTGGCTATCTGCCGCCGGAGCAGGGCACGCCCAAAGCGGACGAGCTGCCCACCTTTTATGCAGCCGTGGTGCAGGATACCGCCATCCCCGGCGACCTTGCCACCGACACCGGCATCGCACTGGCCAACATGACCCTTGCCGCATGGGACAAGGGCGTAGGCAGTTGCATCATGGGCGCAATTGATAAGCCCGCCCTCACAGAACTGCTGGGCATTGAGGAGCCGCAGAAGCTGGCGTTTATGGTGGCCTTTGGCTACCCCACCCACAAAGCCCGCATCGTACCCATGACCGAGCAGACCGGCGTAAAGTACTATCTGGACGAAAACCGCGACTACTGCGTGCCCAAGCGCAGCGCGGAGGAGATCGCAAGAAGCCTGTAAATAACGGTTTATACTGCATATATTCATACGTTTTCTCCGTCATTGCATAAATGTTTGCAAAATCGTTTCAATTTCACGGATTATTATGCACAAGTATTGACTTTTCGTTTTGTACAAACTATACTAAGTGCGTTCCCCGAAAGCGCGATGAATCGCATCCCATCGGGGCAAAGCGAACTATATTGCATAGATTGAGGAGTGTTTGAATATGAAAAAGATCTCTCGCCGCAGCTTCATGGCTGCCGCTGCTGTTTCCGTTGCTGCTCTGGCTCTGACCGCCTGCGGTGGTTCCGCAAGCTCTGCTGCTTCCTCTGTGGCAAGCTCTGCCGCTTCCTCCGAGGCTGTTTCTTCCGCCGCTGCCGCTGAGCTGACCACCGTGGAGGCTGGTAAGCTGACCATGGCCACCAACGCCACCTTCCCTCCGTACGAGATGACCACCGACTCCGGTGAGATCAAGGGCATCGATGTGGACACCGCCAAGGCCATTGCTGAAAAGCTGGGTCTGGAGCTGCAGATCGATGACATGGAGTTTGATGCCGCACTGCTCAGCGTGCAGCAGGGCAAGGCCGACATCGTGATGGCTGGCGTTACCGTGACCGATGAGCGCAAGGCTGTGATGGACTTCTCTGACAGCTACGCAACCGGCATCCAGTCCATCATCGTGCCCAACGATTCCGAGATTGCTTCTCCCGACGATCTGGCCGGCAAGAAGATCGGCACCCAGCGCGGCACCACCGGCTACATCTACTGCTCCGATGACTTCGGCGAGGACTCTGTTGTGGCCTACGACAGCGGCCTGACCGCCGTGCAGGCACTGAACAACGGTCAGGTGGATGCAGTGGTCATCGACAACGCTCCCGCTACGGAGTACGTTGCCGCCAACCCCGGCCTGAAGGTGCTGGACACCAGCTACGCCGAGGAGGATTACGCCATCGGCATGGCAAAGGGTTCTGCACTGGAGGACGCTGTCAACAAGGCTCTGGAGGAGCTGAAGGCTGACGGCACTCTGCAGGCCATCGTGGACAAGTACATCAACGCAAACTAAGCTGCGTGCCCTGTACCATTCCCGTACCCAAGGAGGCGCCCCGCTCCGGGGCACCTCTTTTTTTGGAAAAAAGTGATTACAATTTATTGACAAACAGAAAGTGAGGATGTGAATGGCTGCGCAATACGAACTGCTCAAAGAGCTGCTCAACAGCGGCACAAAGCTAAGCTTTGAACAGGATTTCTTTTTCAAGTTTTATCAGGCCTTTCTGCTGAAGGACCGCTGGATGCAGTACATCAGCGGTGTGGGCACCACCCTGCTGGTCACCGCACTGGCGCTGGCGCTGGGCGTGGTGCTGGGCAGCGTGGTGGCGCTGGTGCGCGTGACCCACGACCAGCAGCGCCCCGGCCACAAAAACGCGGTGCTGGGCTTTTTTAACGCGGTGTGTCAGGTGTACACCACCATCATCCGCGGCACGCCCATGATGGTGCAGCTGCTGATCATGAGCATGGTCATTTTTGCCAACAGCCGCAACTTTACCATGGTAGGTGCGC
>OGNI01001365.1_pt1 | contig 13034 bp, 16 predicted proteins | sample 1573421 | NCBI WGS metagenome assembly OGNI01 (sample SAMEA2581928, study PRJEB24529) | metagenome | biome: Human gut stool | place: China | collected 2011
CAGTAAAGTAGCTGGTCTGGCGGCTCCAGATGCCGTTGAACACCGCATACAGGCAGCCATCCGCCGTGGCCGTGGCAAACTTGGCCGAGGGGTCTGCAATGCCCTGAATGATCAGCGGATCACTGGTCTGGTCGGCCCAGCGGGTAGTGTCCTCTTCCTGCACTTCGTCCGAAGTGCCCGCTGCCTTGTGCACGATGCTCTTCAGGGTGTCCTTGCAGCCGGTCAGGCCCACTGCAAGCACCAGCGCCATCAGCAGCACAACGATCCTTTTTTTCATCTTCATACGTTTCCTCACGAAGCAATGCGCTTCTCTTTGTTTTTCATCCCTCCGCCCTGTTCTTGTACAGAGCAGATACAGATATAGTATACCGCATTTTCCGGCGCTGTACAAGACGTTTGTCCTGTGCCGTACTGCAAGAAAAGCCCCGGCGGGGCTTTTCTTTTTGTGCGGTTTGCCGCCTGATTTTACGTTTCTTTGCCAGTGACCGCCCGCAGGGCAGCACACTCGGCAGCGGCCTGCTCCGGCGCACCTGCACCAAACAGACTACCGTACCGGTACAGCGCCCAGCCGCCCGCGTTCTGGCTGCGCAGGTCCTGCACCTGCCGGGCCAGCACATCGCCGGTGCTCCAGCCGCTCACGCTGTCCGGGTTCGCACCGCCGTCACCTGCGCCCACGCGGTACGCGCCCAAGCCAAAATAGAGCGCCACGCCCTCTGCGCGCGGGTACGCCAGCCACGCGGGCACGATGTTCTCAAAGGCAAAGCGGGTGCTGCCGGATTGCAAGGTAAAGCCGTAGCCCCAGTACACCTGTGGGCAGAGGTAGTCGATGACCTTTTCCTCCCCGCCCGCCGCCAGCCATGCGGTCACATCGCTGTACTGCTGGTCGAGGTCGTTGTCCGGGTTGCCCTGCGGGCTGATGCCGAACCGCAGGGTCGGGTCTGCCGCCTTCACGGTGCGGTACACTTTTGCCACCAGCGCGGTAACGTTCTGCCGCCGCCACGCGGCAAGGTCGGCTGCGCCGCTTGCCGCAAACTGCGCCGCGTCCACGGCGGCGTCGGTGGTGGGGTAAAAATAATCGTCAAAGTGGATGCCGTCCACCGGGTAGTTCTGCAAAAGCTCTGCCACCCCCTGCACCACATAGTCTGCGGCGGCGGGCACGGCGGGGTTCAGGTACAGCCCCTCCCCGGCGGTGCACAGCCAGTCCGGGTGGGTGTTTGCCAGATTATTCTCTGCCAGATTCGGCGGCATCGCCGCCGAGGAGCGCAGACGGTAGGGGTTGACCCACGCCTCCACCCCGATGCCCCGGCGGTGCGCCTCGGTCAGAAAGATATCCAGCGGGTCAAAGCCGGGGTCCTTGCCCTGCACCCCGGTGCACAGATGGCTCCACGGGAACAAACTGCTGCGGTACAGTGCATCCCCGAAGGGGCGCACCTGCGCCAGCACGGTGTTCAGCCCCAGCCCGGCGCAGTTGTCCAGCAGCTGCGCCGCCCCGGCGCGGAAGGTGTCCTCAGTAGAAAAATCCAGCAGCGCCCAGTCCAGATAGCTCACCCACACCGCCCGCCACTCCCCGGCGGGCAGGGCGGGGTTAGGTGCCGGGGGCGTATCCTGCCCGGAGGCAGCAGTGTGGTCTGCATCGCTTTTCTGCCGCAGGTACCACCCCGCCAACCCGCAGGCGGCAACGCCCGCCCCGGCCAGAAAGGCTCTGCGGCCAAAGCGGCGTTTTGCCTTGGCTTTAGACGTCCTGCGGCGCTGGGTCACAGGGTCTCCTCCTGTGTCTTATACAGGGTAAGCCCTGCCCAGCCCCGGGCGCAGGTCAGCAGCACGAACAGGATATTCGTCCAGAAGGCAAGGCCGCTCATGCCCGCGTACTTGGTCAGCATCCAGAACACCAGCCGCAGCACCTCGGCGGCGCTCACCAGCTGCAACTGCCGCTGGATGGGCTTGCCGCGCTCGTACTCCGTTGCCAGCAAGGCAGGCCACACCAGCGCCGAGCAGATATCACCCGCCCAGCCGCTGGCACCCAGCTTGCTGAGCATCAGCACCACGAACACGCCGGTGTAGTTGCGCTTTTCCCTTGCCGGTGCACCCTTCTGCGCCGCCAGAAACAGCACCGCGATGCCGGTAAGGCAGAACACGATCATTTCCAGCCCGGAAAAATCCATCCCGCCCAGCACGGCAAAGCCGCCCAGCATGGACACCGCCGCTGCAGCCAGCAAAAAGAAATACCATGTCTTGCGTGTAAATTTAAGCTTCATGAAGCCCTCCTCCGGGCGTTTGCGCCCGGCTTGCAGAAAAATTTAAAAAAGAATTGTAAATATTATAGCACAAACCCCCGCAGGTTGTGTTACAATAAGGAAAACTCTTTTGGGGAGGGTCTTTCCATGAACGCTGTCGTTTCCGTCTGTCTTTTGGCCTGTGCGCTGGGCATCATCGTGTACCTGCTCTCCCGGCGGGAGACAACCCGCCGCAGCCAGTACGGCCCCGCCGGCCTGTCCGAGTTCCGCACCGGCCTTGCGCTGGACGAGTGCTTTGACCGTCTGGACTCCCGCAGCGACACCGACCTCTTTGCCTACGAGTGCCGCCGGGAGAACGATGGCAGCTTTCTGCTGCACCTGACGCTGCACCAGCCCAGCCAGCAGCCGCTGGACACTTTGTACACCCTGCGGCTGGACCCCGGCCGCCAGACCGTGGTGACTTTGATCTTTATCCGGGAGGCCTTTGGCTACAAAGAGCCGCTGTTCCCGCCCGCCATGCTGGACGAATTTATGCTGCAAAAGCTGGATGCCCACCGCACCAAATGATTTTTGCGGAAAATGCTTTCCTTTTTGCGCGGTTTTTGTTATACTAGTGCGTGTTGCAGCAATGCAGCACCCCTGCGGGCCAGTAGCTCAGCTGGTCAGAGCTGGCGGCTCATAACCGCCAGACCTTACCGTTTCCACCTTTTCTAAACAGCGTTTTCCCGTTGTTTTTTGAAGTTTCAACCTTCAAAAAAGTGGTTTCACCTACTTTTCACCTACGAAGGAGCATTTGAACGCACCCTCACAGGTACGTTCAAATTCCATAAGGGCCAGTAGTTCAGTGGTTAGAACTCCCCGCTCATAACGGGGTTATCGCGGGTTCAAGTCCTGCCTGGCCCACCAAAAAAGCACGAAGGTTCCAGCCTTCGTGCTTCTTTTTTGCTCATTCGTACAGTTCCCTGCTCATCTGATTGCGAATCTCTTTGCGCCGCTTGTCATAGACCTGCGTGTAGATTGCAAGGGTGGTACTGGGCTGTGCGTGTCCGGCTTCTGCGGCGACTGTCGCCACACCGATCTCCGGGTTGGACAAGAGGATGCTCACAAAAGTGTGCCGGAACATATGAGGATGCAGCCCTTCAATGCCTGCCCGCTGTCCGATCCTGCGAACCAGTGCGCCATAGCTGTCCGGGTTGATGGGGAATCCATGGTCGTTGCAGATCACAAAGTCCGTCCCCCGAAGGGCAAGGAGAGAGGGAGCATACTTGGAACTTTTCTTATCAAGGCTTTTCTGCCAACTCCCTCCCATCAATTTTTTCTGGGACTTCCAATACTTATAATATTCTTTGAGGAAGTCCATGTACTCTGGAGCAACGTCCACATCCCGGATGTTGCTTTCCTTTGTAGTAGTCAACTGGTAGCCGTAATCTTTGAATACCAGAAGCGATTTAGAAATATGTATAGTGCATTCTTCAAAGTTGACATCTTTCCATGTCAGTCCAGCCAGTTCGCCACGGCGCACACCAGAATTGAGCAGGGACAGAACGATCACCTGTTCCAACATGGAACTTTCCTTTAAGGTGTCCTGAAGCTGCTTGATCTGGTGTTTCTTAATGGTGTCTACCGACCTGCTCCGGCTTCCCAGTGCAGGAATTTTGTGCATGGGATTCTTCACACCGTAATTTTCATCCGCATATTCCAGTGTAGAACGAATGAACAGAGCATATTCTCTCATGCTCTTTCTGGTCATAGGTTTTGCAATGGTTTCCACATCAAAAGCATCATCCACTTTACAGCCCAGTGCAATCGCCACCTGTTCTGCTGTTTTAATATCAACTGTTTCGCTGCGAAATGCCTTTTCGATGGTTTTTGCACCGCAATCGCATCTCTTAGCTAACTTCGGACAAGATTCCTTTTTCATCTCCAGACCACGCTGATTGATAACAGCATGGGTGCGGCACCGTGCGCCGCCAATTTCAATCTGTTCCAGAACCCAATCACAATCCACCTTTTTGATGGAATCAACGGGCTTCTGTGCAAACTCAGGGAATTGCTGAATCTTCCGAAGGTAGTTTTCCTTGCCCCTCGTTGTGTTCGCCTTATTACGATGGCTGTCATAATCGCCCTCTAAGCGAGCAGAAGGAGCAAGTCTTGCCTTTTTGGATTCTATGTACTCCTGCGCCACTACTGCAAAGGTCTTTCCTGCATTGCTGGCTTCCTTGTCCGCCTTCTCCTGCTCCTGCCGTTCAAATTCGGCGGCGGCAGCATTGGCAGCAGCGTTGCGCGCACGAGCGTTTTTCAGTTCGGTGGGGTCAAAATCGAACCGACCATAGCGACGTTCGATTTTGCCGTTCACCAGAACATTTGCGGTGATTTGGTAATACCGGGGTTTCTTTTTGGGTTCGATCAGCTTAATGGATGCCATATATTTACCGTCCTTTCTGTGTGGTGGTTATCTCTGTCACGATGAGTATAGCAGTTCAGGCGGTTAATTTTTAGGATGTCGCAGTTTATGCCCGCATCCTTGACAAGTCAGGAAGTTGTCGTTCCACCGTTGAAGTAGTCAGCCATCTTTCCAAGGTTGATATACCATTTAATGCCCGACTGAAATGCCATGCCCGGCACTTCCCGGCAAAGGCGGCGGATGTAATATTCAGGCAAGCCCATACGCTGACTTGCCTGCTTGATGCTGACGATCTGCGGCAGTACAACTGCTTCGCTCTGGATCTCCGGCGATACCATCACTTTTTCATTCATCGGCATTCCTCCTGTCCCATTCATTGATTTCCAAACTATTCAGAAGCGCTTCTTCGATCCGGCGCATTTCGTTCCGCGTAGTCTGCCCCAAGAAGCGTTGTATGCGGCTTTTGTCTATCGTGAAGATCTGTTCCAGTTGAACCACAGATGGCTTCTCAAAGGCTGTATTGTGGGCTATCAGAACGTGTGTGGGCTGGTATTTCTTTTTCTCGGTGCGGGAAGTCACTGTCGCCACGATAAGGGTAGGCGCATAGCGGTTCCCTACATCGTTTTGCAGAACCACCACAGGGCGGGTGCCGCCCTGCTCGGAGCCGATGTGCGGCTCCATGTCTGCATAGTAAATGTCCCCTCTGAGGTATTTCCAGTCTTTTGGTATGATAGCTATCAGACCTCCTATCCTTCTATATGTAGCAAAAGCCGCCCGTTTTTGGCAGGCGGCTCTTGCAGGAAAAAGGAGTATGCCTAGAAAGGCGAAAATGTCACTGCTTGATGGGGAGATTGAAGCGGCGGCTGGAGCCGTTGTAGGTGCGAAGGATCAGCATCATATACTTGTAGCTGACGGTGCCGCTCATGGCCTTTTCATCACGCACCAGCGTCATGGGGTGAACGGTACGCAGCCGCCTCACCAGACGTTCCGGGTCATACTCGCCCTGATAGAGTGCCACAAAGCGAACCATGCCCCGCAGGATGCCGGAGCGGAGGGAATCGGGGTCACCCTCCCAGCCCTTTGCCAGCATGGTCAGGGCTTCTTTGTAGAGGTCTGCGCCATAGGTCTTGTACTCCTTAAAGGCGGTGCGGATGCAAATGATCTTCCACGGAGCGCGATAGGCATCCAGACCAAGCTGCAAGCCGGTGCTTTCGGTGGCATTCAGGAATGCGATGGACTGTGCATCCTTGCCGACCAGTGCAGCACGAAGTTCTGCGCCAGCAGTCAGAGGTCTGGAAACGCCGGTCTGCTTGGAAAAGAGAATTGCTTCCTCCTCTTTCGTCAGCCCGGTGTACACCTTGCAGATGATGGGAAGGTCAGCACCGCCGTTCATGGTTTTCCGGGTTACAATGGTGTGCTGACCATCGAACACAAAGTAATGCCCGTCCCGGTAGCTGACCTTGGGAGGATTGGCGATCAGTTCAGTGAACTCAGCCGACATCTTCTCAACATTCGGGATGCTCAGACCCCGCTGGTAGTCGGCAGGGATTTCGAGGAAGGCACTGTTGATAACCTTTTCCTCGTAAGGACGCTGGGCAAAGAGGGCTTCGATGATGGCTTCATCGGTGATTTCGGGGGAGATCTCAGACATGGTGCTGGAGCGGTTCATATTGTTCATAGCGTATCCTCCAATTTTTGCAGATAGTCTTTGACTTTCTGAATATTCCGTTTGACGGCATTACGGTTTTCCGTATTGGTCAGAATGTCGGGATAATCCCGAAAAACGCTTTCCCAGCGGCGTATCATAGCGTTGACAGCACCCGACACCTCGCAAAGCATCGCGGCTCCATCGGCAAGCTGCTTGGCATGGTAGCGATTGTTTGCAATTTCAAGAATCTGCTGACGGTCAACTTTCAACGATTCATTCTCCTTTTGTGGAAAGGTCGGCTCGGATGGAGCAGGAGCAGACGTTGATTCTTCGTCAGGAGCTTCCTCCTCGGATGTACTGGCATTGGGCAGCGGTGCAGCTACGGTTTGCTGAGTAAAGTAATTGCAGCAAATAACCTTTTTCGTATTATAACAACAGTAGCTCTTTTGGGTATCTCTATCTTTTTCTCTCCGATAGAAGCAAAGAATAAGCCTTTGGGCAAAAAGAAGCGGTTAAGCTATAAGATGATCGTATCTGTTCTTTCGTCAATAGATTTCCTACTTGCCATTTTCAATGTGCTTCCGGACACCCGCAGTATAACGGTATACTACATTTCAAAATGGGTTTTAGTGATTTTTGCAATCATTCCGTTTTTTCAGAAACAAGCGAAGATATCCTAAGGTACGAGGGCGTTCATGTGTTTTCAGAAGATGAATGCTCTAAAAAATATCAAACGGAGGTAACAGAAATGAAAAAGATTATGTTGCTCTTGAGCAAGGTCACTTGCATTATGGCAATGGCTCTCGCAGTCTTGAGCGTGAACAGCACCTGTGGCTTTACGGCATATCAGCCGGATGTCCCGGAATCGCTTGAGCATGACTGAAATTCATATGAAAGGTAAGATAGCGATACTCTTACGGGATATATTTCTTGATAATTTTCTAAAAGGAACTGTTCGATTATGTTGGAGCTGCTTTCATTCATTATGTTGATTGTTCGTCAGCTTTTCTATATTCTAGGCGTCCTTGCATTTGGAAAATATCTCTTGAAAAAGTGAGAGCATCGATAATCAATGTACTTCGGAGGTGTTTCCGATGCACAGATGAGAGTCCGTTGTTCTATAGGAATGCATGAAAGGAAAAAACCAAATGAAAACAAAAACATATTTGCGTTATATTTCCTGCGTGTTAGCGGTGCTGCTTTGTGTTGCTTCCATTATGCCCATTGCCTTTGCAGATTCAACAAATCATGGCAATAGCGAATCTCTTTTGACAGGATCAAATTATTCTGTTTCGTACTCGATGAATGGAAAAGATGTTGTTGAACAGCTTACAATTCGTGATGGAGGTATCACACGAATTACGCGTACGGTGCATCCTAATGATGTGATGGACATTGTTGTTGTAGGTGCATCTGGTGAATCAACAACATCAACTGCAAGAAGTGACTATAGCTTGTTCTATGAAATTTATCAAGATCAGCAAAATTACAAAAACGGACAGCTGGCACAAATTCCTGCACTCACTGGAAGCGAGGTGACAGGGTCGCAGTTCAAGCACCGCTATGTTGGCACAAGTGCAACCGATACGGTTTATGCTAGTGATTTGCGTAAATGCAAAAAAGCATCTGATGTAGCCAGTATTTTAGCAACTGCATGGGGAAGCACACCAGCAGCAGTTATTTCTTCTACAGCATCGTTTATTTTCGATCAGATGCTTCAGAGTATGTCCTCGGACTGCTATAAAGTGACAATATCTTCTATTACGTATGAAGTCCTATTTTCCTATGACAATAGCTACTATACACATTGCTATCATCAAACTGTCAAGGAATATAAGTCAAATGGCTCTTTGATTCGGTCTAAAACGGATTATTATCAGGCCATTGGTGGCTGATAGTGACTTCAAAGAACAGGGAGAACATGTAATGGGATTCTTTAAGCAAAAAGGGCCACTCCAAAGAGATTTCTGCGAAGTATTGCTATATGTTGTGGCTTTATGGGCATTGAAGCCAGCAAGCCTTCAGGATATCCTGACGGTGAATCAATGCGATGGAATGTGGTTCTTTTCCGCAGCATTTTTTGCCATTGTTTTTGTAGGAATCGTTTCAGATTATCTTCTGATTACAAATCATTTCGTTGCATGGAAAGCAATACACGGCAATGTCAATCAAACAACATTTCAGGAACTTCAGAAATTTGCGCTGTGCGAAAATCAAAAAGTTGCTATTGAGCCAAAGTTGGCAAGTTGTATTTTAGTGGTTTTGGCAGGTTGTTTAACAGCGGCATTCGTATGGTTCACATTTATTTGCCGATGAGCATACACCTGAGTTGAAAATTTGCGGCTTTATAGTGTGATGAGGTGGCTGTTAGTGATATTGCTTTTGATCACGATGATGCCAATATACTAAAATTTTGTAAGAGGTGATTCCAGTGCAGAATTAAGCGAAAAAGAATCCAAATTGTAGCTGGGTGACTTGTAACAGTCAATAAAATATAAGGAGCAAATCGACATGAAAAAGATGACCCGAAATGAATTCCTTAAAATGGCTGGAACGAGTGCTGCGTTGGTTGTTTTCAACACAGTTTTGATGCCTGCTGCTGTTGCAGTTGAACCAGGCGTTGTAGCACTTTCTTCCAAAAAATCTAGTATCGAAATTGATAAAGGAACAACTGTAAACTCTGCAACATTCAAACTTGTCCCAATTTCTCGCGAAACCTTCTGGGGCGATGCTGGTTCATGTACACTTGATTATCTGTCTGAAGGGTATATCCAATGGACGATTACCGTTCCGGGTGCAGTAATTGTTTCCTTTGAAGGTAACCTGCATTTCAATAAACTTGGTACACCCTTTGGAACCTTTGATCATGCCATTTCTGCATACGGCACAATCGGTACGGAAGATGTAAAATATGGACTCTCTAAAGGAAAATGGGAGGTTGAGTTTACTGGAATTGCTACTGCGGCTAACGGCGATATGTATAGTGTCGTTGATGGCGCAACATTAGCTTTCAGTGTCACCAAATGATTCTGCCATATAATCTACGTATTTGATTTTTACAAAATAGCTTATCACATAGAACAAGCCCCACCTGCAGTAGATTCTTCGATTTGGAATATCTATTGTAGGTGGGGCTTTTAGATAAATTTATTTATTCAAGTTTGCCTTTATGTCTTTAAGGAGTTTTTATAGAGAGATAGCTTAAAAAACGATGATATCACAATTGCTGGATTTCTTGTTCGGCCAACCAAGCGAGTTTATTCCAGTTGTTTACACGACACCGTTTGCCGATAAATTCCAATATTTTTTTGTGAGTTTCTTTTGGCAGAGTATCGCCATTATGACATGCAAGAAATGTAAAAGGTTTAGGGATGTCTTCTTTTTTATCGGCCAATAATAAAATATATCCGATATACTTTCCCTGTTCAGATATCACATAAAATTCAGGTAGACAGTTTTCTTTACTGCTCTGAACAATTTCTTTAAAAATGTCTAATGGTATTTTTTGGGGAACAGCAGAGGCATAGACGTATTGAATGGCATTATCTTCATTTTTCAACCATGTAATCTCCATACTTATCTTCTTTTCCTTTTTGCAAACACAGTTAAAGCATTAAATATATTGTTATTATACCACATTTGTTGTGTGTTGGACTATGATTTGAAATTATTTGGCATTTTAACCAGTTTATCAAATGACTTATTGTGCGAGTAAGAGAATTTTAATCATAATCATTCGCTTGACCAATTTGTAACACAAAATACGTTACAATGATTTTCGGCGGTAGCCATGAAAAAACGATGACACTCAATCCTCCGTGTCAACCCCACTGTAAAGTAGCGGGTTGAGGATGTTCTGAGGCAGTTGGGCATCCTGTTGGCGACGGCAGAGCCATCCGTGAACCGGGCTTCCACTCGGTTGGTGTCTATGTTGTAGCGGAAGGAAAGCAGTTTTTGAGAGTGATTATGGTCGAAATTCTGATTTCGTTTCATTTGAATAGCTCCTTTAATGATTTTGAAATTTGATTTTTGACGAGATGAGGTCTCTTTTTTCTTTCTCTTGAGTCACCTAACCGCACTACCCTGCATCCGTTGCACAGACAATGCTATCCACATCTGGGCGGTTCATCAGTTTTTGCAGGATGCCAAACTGCTTTTTGGTGCTGGCAGACACCAGATACTGCCACTTTTCCGGCAGGATGGGCAAGTCTGCAATGCTCCACTTGACGTACTTTTCATCGTAGACATTGGGCGGTGCCAGCTCTACCAGATGACCCACGCACCAGCTTACCAGATAGCCGTTGCCCTCCAGATAACCGTCTTGACGGTTGGTGGCACCGAGGACTTTGGCGTAGGACATGGCTACAGACGGTTTTTCCGCCACGATCAATTTTGCGATAAGAATCCCTCCAATCTGTTTCTGATTGCAATATGTACGGCGGCAAACGCCGCCTTAAAATCAGATGGGTTCCGTGTCCTGCTCGTCCGGGGTTTCATCTTCGTCCGGCACATCGGTGGGGATCTCAAAATCGCCCTTGTCCTCGGTGTAGTTTGCATCGGGGTCAAGGGCTTCTTTTTCTGCCTGTTTTTTCTGCTTCTGCTTTGCGAAAACGTAGAAGCCGCCGCCTGCCGCCAGCGCAATCAGCACGACTACGCCCAGAAAGCCGGATGCGATCTTTGTGACCTTGTTTTCCTTGGGCTGTTCCTCGCCGGATGCCGCCCATCTGCGGATAGTGGCGGCGTGGTTTTTATATTTCTTGCCCGTGGACGCGATATAGCCGGAAAGCCGCTCAATGTAGTACGCCCATTTTTCGGGCAGCTCCGCTTGCAGTTCGGAAAGCTCCGTATCAGTCAGAAATACATTCTCATATCTGCCATAGCTGCGGGCGAGGGCTTGTCCCTTTAACTCTCCCTCTTTTTCTAACTCTATATCTATCTCTTTCTTTATCTCTATCTCTGGTGGACGAATGTCGGACAAATGTCCGCCATTTGTCCGCGGCGGCAAAAGTGCCTTATTTTCAAGCCTTGCGGCGCGTTTCCGTTCCGCTTCGGTAGAGGATTGACCGATCATCAGCTCAATGTCGGTCATATAAAGCAGCCCGCAGTCAAGCTGCTCCACAAGCCCTAACTGCTGGAAGATGGCTAATGCCCGTTCCACCGTCCCGATTTGGTGACGGGTCAGCGTGGCTATCATCTGGGCGGTATAGGGGATATGCTCGTCAAGCTGCAATCTGCCGCCATTTTTCAGCGATTTTAAGTACAGCTTCAAGAGGATATTGGAATACAAAATCCCGTCTTTCATGTCCTCCAACAGCACAATGGAATCGCTGTCGAAGAAGTTTTCTTTCAGTTTGAGGTAGTAATATTTGCGGTTATCTGCCATTGGCGGTGTCCTCCCTGTGTTTCCATCTCTTAGAGAAATACCGGGGGCAGAGGACGATAATCGCCCGGAAGCTCTGCTTGCAGCCGTGTGTGCAGCCCCGGCAAAGGTCATTGTAGGTAATACGGTTTCGGTGGTTGAGGAAAAAGCTCCATTCCAACCGCCGCTTTTTGCTCATGCGTGGCATTTCTCGCTCCTTTCTGCCGTTTCCGCTGGTATAAGCGGATAGGTCGGTAAAAATGTAGTTTCTCGGTGTCATTTTCGGGGATTTCCTGCGCTGTGCGCCCCGTTTCAAAGGTGGGCAGTATTGCGGATAGGGTGCAGGGCATATCCCCGTTTTGATATCGTTTCGGGGCGGTTTTTAACGCTCATGTTCGTGCTTTTTCTCTCTGTCTTTCTCGCCTTGCAGGATTTGAGAAAGATTGCTTTTCACGGTATGCAGCTCCTTGACACGGGCTTTTTTCTCCCGGTATTCGTTGTAATGGGCGTTCTTTTCGGCGGTAAGCTGCTCGATTTCCGCTTGCAGGGCTTTATGGCTTAGCAGCTTGGAAACGCCATGCGCCCGAAAATAACGGGTGGCTGCGTCCGCTATGATAAAATCGCTTTCGTGCCGTTCCCGGTAGGCGCTGCGGGCTTTTTCCGTTTTCTGCGCTTTCAGACCGTCACGGGCAGGCTTGGTCTTGGCATAGGCAAGCACCTGTGTCTGAAGCTCCTTTTTCTCCCGGATAGCAGCGTCCAGGGCTTTCAGCTTGGCGGTGCTGTCCTGTAAATCCGCATTGGCGGATACAAGGGCTGCGTCCAGCTCCTCCGGCGAATAGCCGTACTGCCCGTAGGCGGCAACGGTAGCCGCCATTTGTTTCAGATTGTGGACTGCCGCCCAGCGATCATAGCCCGCGCCCTTTCCCTCCGCTCGCTTCGCTGCCCGGTCAACCATGCGCTGAATACCGTCCTTTTCCGGGGTGGTTTGGACAGCTTTTTTGCCCTGCAAACGCTCCCTTATGTTGCGGGGGTATTCGGGTACGGTTGCGGTCTGCTCGGCGGCTCTGTGGGCGTTCTGTTCCAAAAGGGCAAGAACGGCAGCGCGGTCAAAATCATCTCCCAGCTTGCGGGTAATGGGCTTTGTCCTGTCCGGCGTGAGGTAGGATAGCCGCCCTCGGCTCTCCTTGACAGTCACGCCCTGTTGCAAGAGAACGGCGGCGAACTCGCCATAGCTTGCGGCAGAGGACAGCGCGGTGCGTATGGCCTGCCGCAATTTTTCCTTGTCTGTTTCAAACTTCGTGGGCTTGGCTGGCTGCTCCTCGGCTGGCAAGGCGGCAGCTTCCTTGTCCAGCTTTGCCTGCCCTTTCCGCTGCGCCCAATACTCACGCT
>OGNI01001369.1_pt1 | contig 12974 bp, 8 predicted proteins | sample 1573421 | NCBI WGS metagenome assembly OGNI01 (sample SAMEA2581928, study PRJEB24529) | metagenome | biome: Human gut stool | place: China | collected 2011
ACCACTGCCAACTCTACATTCTTTATATCTTGGTAAAGTATCTTAAATGCATCCAGCAATAGATACAAACCTTTATACTCTTCTAAACCTTTACGAAGAACTATCAATAGCAAATTTCTAGAATAATCTTTTTCACCTATATAGGGCGTTAAGTTTACACCAAAATGCACATTAATGACCTTATCTGATGGAATTTGCAATTTATCAACAATACTCTGTCTTGTCCATTCATTTTGCGTAAAAATAAAATCACACCTATTATATTGCTCTTTCAGGTTCTCATTATATTGTTTCAAGAAACTTTTTACTCCCCATTTTTTTCTTTTATAGTAAGGTACTACATCAGCCAAGTAAATATCAGTATAATAAGCAAACTTTGCAAAATTTCTCATTGAATTTGTAATACAAAGATCACCACTACAAAAAAGAACGTAGTCATACTTATTAGATAAACATTTTATTTTCTTATTAATTGTACGTTTGCCTAAACGATATAATAACGGATCGCAAATCGCTCCCCATGTGAAAAAGAATTTGCTATATACTACGCAATACAGACTAAAAATTGGCTTAAAAATACTCCAATCCAAAATATCTATATTAAGTGAAGGTATATTAGTAAAAGCGTCGTATAAATTTCGGGGAGTTCCAGACCATAAGATGGGATCTTTTACGTTTCCTCTTCCTGCTATGCAAATGCGCATATTCTTTTTTTTATCCATAAAATGATTTAAAGAATTCTATCACATATAATTACAAACTAACTCACTTTCACTACTAATACCACCACCTATAAAAAATAATATAAAATACATAAACGATTAAGCGAGTATACTATCAATTAGTGTTCAGACAATAAATATCTTGTCTCAACAATTCTGGTTTCTAATATTAAAATCAATGTAACTTTTTGCTATAATAGGACGGAAGATATTACCCTGTAAAAGCATTTTATAGATGATGTGCGATAAATATAAAGTATCGTTACCCCTTAATGACTCAAAGCATTGACAGTAATCATCTGTACTTTCGAACACATATGCCCCAGCACAAAAATAATGGCTAATGATACGCTTTTCAATGATATTGGTAACGTAAGACATATCGTCTACTGCTACATAGCTTTTATGTTGTGGATCTACCCAATCCAGCTTCTCTAAAGGATAAACGGCCACACTATTTTCAGGCAGAACTTCACCCTCAAGATAACAATCAGCATCTTTCACCATAAAGCAGCCAGATATTCCGACTTGCTTAATAGTTTCATATACTGTTGCAGGTTGTGAATATGTATGATGCTCTAACCCCACTACCATAGCTTTTTCCAAACCTAATCGCTTAAACTGTGTCTCCAACAATTCTTTAAGATAATAACGTTCACTATGTTTACGAAGAATAGTGAAATAAATATGGCTAAATATGGTTAAATCAATTGGCTATTTTATTACCGTTTCTCTTTTTTTATGGTAAAAAAAGTGGGTTAGTCCATACAAAGCCCTATATTTGCACCCACAAAAATAGAGCAAATTGAATGCAAAAGAAAATTTTATTTTCATTTTGCTGAAATGCAGTCTATTTTCGTATTACAAAAATAGTAGAAATGCTCGATACAGTATTGATAAGTTTGTTAATAGTTGCTATTTGCATTGCATTATTAGGTGTAAAAGTCTTTTTTGTGAAAGGCGGGCACGTCAGCGGTAATAAAGCAATGCGGGAGAGAGGTATTGGGTGTGCCCAGTCGCAGGACCGGGAAGCACAGAAGAAACCCCGTTTCTCCATTGACGAATTGGAAAAAGCCTTAAATGATAGTATGAATTAATAATTTTAAAACTATATTTTTTACAAGTTATGAAGAGATTGAACTACCTCGTAAACGGTTTGGCTGCCCTTGCACTTATCGTTTTATTTTCTCAGTGTACAGGTAAAGCTGATAATCAAACGGCAACTACGTCAGGACAAGCTTCAGGTGAACTTACTGGAATGAAGATTGCTTATGTTGAAATAGACACGCTTCTGGCACAATATAATTTCTGCATCGACCTGAATGAAGGTATGGTAAAGAAGAGTGAAAATGTTCGTTTGACAATAAACCAGAAAGCTCGGGAATTAGAAAAACAGAAACAGGATTTCCAGACTAAAGTACAGAACAATGCATATCTTTCTCAGGAAAGAGCACAGCAGGAATACAACCGTATTGCTAAACTGGAACAAGACTTGCAGGCTTTGGGCAATAAATTGCAATCAGAGCTGATGAGCGAAAACGAAAAGAACAGCTTGCAATTGCGTGATTCTATCAATGCTTTCCTGAAAGAGTATAATAAGACAAAGGGATACAGCATGATTATCAGTAATACCGGTTTTGATAACCTGTTGTATGCTGACAGCATCTATAATATTACAAAAGAAATCGTAGACGGATTGAATGCAAGATATTCTTCTCCGGCTAAGAAATAAATAATTTCGATTTAGAATAGGGTCGTCCCCTTACGTTGTAATCACAATGTAAGGGGACGATTTTTTGTATATCTGCACTTCTGGTTTATAAAAACGTACCATTCTTTTGAATTATCTTCTCAAACTACTTCCGGAGGGGAGGAGGCTATTTCCGTTCATATTTTAATCATCTATATTTGCTCTGTGATTTTTAATTCTAATCGGAAAACATGATGAAAAAACTTTGTGTTCTTTTGCTTTTAACAGTGTCACTCTTTGCTAATGCCAAAGAGTATACATTTTCACCGAAAGATGTTCCAGCAATGAAACAGTTGCTGGGTAGTGGAAATTTGCAGCCGGGGGATGCCGTCGTACTGAAAGACGGAGCGTATCATAATCTGGAAGAAATACATTTTACCGGTAAGGGTGTTTCCGGTAAACCGATTGTCTGGCGGGCTGAGAATCCCGGAAAGGCTGTTATTTCCGGTAAGTTAAGGCTGAAGATATATGGAGAGTATTTGCAACTGGAAGACTTGCTCTTTTATAAGGCATGGGCCATAGGGCATGATATGATTGATTTTCAAGGAGAAAAAGGTGTGTATGCTTCTTATTGTCGGATGACTCGTTGTGTGATTGATGAGTGCAACGATCCTCAGAAAGGTGAACGACCGAATGAAGGAGATGAATATTGGGTCGGATTACGGGGAACTAATAACCGGATAGACCATTGTTACTTTGCTAATAAAAGAGTAGGCGGACTGGTGTTGCAGGTGTGGCTGAGTGCTGATAACCACTTGAATAATCATTTGATAGATCATAATTTCTTTGGTGAACGTCAGCCTTACGGTGGCAATGGAGCAGAAATTATTCGTATCGGGCATTCCTGGTCTTCCCAATTGGAGTCACGTACGATTGTCGAGGATAATGTCTTTTTCAGATGTAGTGGAGAAAATGAGATTATTTCTGTGAAATCCTGTCATAATGTATTGCGCAGGAACTTGTTTTATGAATCCGCCGGTGGATTGGTTTGTCGTCATGGGCATTATAATGTGATAGAGTCGAATACATTTATAGGACATAATCTGCGTGGAACCGCCGGTATTCGTATTATTAACCAGGGACATACGGTTTACGATAATTATATTAAAGATGTAAGGTCATTCGGATTGCTGGTACGTGTAGGAGTCTATGAACGTCCTACGGCAGAAACGGATGTGAAACAAGAACCGTTAACTTCATACCATCGGGTAGAGAATGTGGATATCGCTTATAATACCTTTCTGAATAGTTCATTGGAGTTGGGATCAGGCCGTGGAGAAAAGATGCCCCGCAATGTTCGTTTTGCCCATAATCTCTTTGCAGGACAAACTCCTGATTTGAAAATAGTAAGGGCGGATGAAGTACTTCCCGGTTTATTGTTTCTGGATAATGAGTGGGCATTTTCTGATAAAAAATCACTTTCGAGTGTCCCTTATGAAGAGGTGAGAGAAGGTTTTAAGCCGGTTGATATGCCTGACGGTTTGAACCAAGAGGAAAAAGAACGGATAGATGCCTGTATCTTTACTGTCGGTCCGACATGGTATAAGGCGTTGAAAGAAAATGTTAACCATATCGATACGAATCGCTGATTTATGAGAAATACACTATTGGATATGAGGTCTATATTATCAAAAACTTTTCTTTTGTCTCTGTTGCTGGGAGTGGCAGGAGCAAGCATTCAGGCAGGGGAATTGTATCCCTGGCAGCTGACTCGTGACTCTTTATTATTATTCGAAGGCTCTACTTATCGCTATACTGTAGATACTCCTGAGAATGAGGGATTAAGTTCTACCTTGCCGTCAGTTGAAGCTCTGAAAGAGCAATTGGTTCATTCCGGTTCGGGCGTTTATCGTCTTTTTACTTCTGCCGGACAGGAGAAAACAGAAGGTTTTCCGGCTCATGGAGATTATTTGCAATCAACTTCTAAAAAGCGTTTGCTGGTAGGGGTACGTAAAGGGGCATTGCCGCCTGTGATAAAGTTGGACCGTACTGCATTCACGATAAAGACTGCGGGAAGTCTGACACTTGATTTTTATGCCGGACAACGCAGTCCGATGACTACTGTCACTATCCGTGTGCCGGAAGGGATTGATGTAACATTGGACAATACAACGGTAAATGTAATAGGTCGTGGAGAAGTGATTCTTCGTGATTTGCACAAACAATCTATCGGAAGAACCGGAACTAACTATTCTTATAAAAAGGTTGGAGATGTGGAAATTCGTAAAGATGGGAAGAAAGGTACCCTGTTAATCTTTAAAGATTTGGATTTCCGTCCCTCTAACGGCTCTGATATCCGTCTTTGTTTTCGCGGAGTAGTAATACCGGAAAAAGGTAATTATACATTTGAGGCTGATTATATAACCTCTCAACCGGAAGTTCTGCATAGTCCGGTTGCTACTGCAACTTTTGAAGGAGTGACGACTGTCTCCGATTTTACCCGTACTCCCTTGCAGGCATTTACTTATAAAAAGAATTGGGATTTATCTTTCACTTCTTTCTACTGGACAGCTCCTCGTAATGCGGAGTCTGTGACTTTGTTATTGTCTGAGGATAAGGGAAGAACCTGGAAACCTGTAAGAACAGCGATATTGCCGGACGATGATTTCGCTGCTGCCGGTCGGCTGAATCCTAATCAACTGTATGCTTTTAAACTGCTTGTAAAAGGAGGTGATAATCAAGGAGAATCAAATATAGCTTGGTTCTATTCCGGTTTGCAGGATATTAAGACGGCAGGAGTAAAAGGAGATGGAATAGCAGACGATACGGAAACCATAAACCAAGCTATTAAAGAGATGAGTAAGTTGGGTGGGGGTATTCTGCGATTTACGGCAGGTACCTATAATGTACGGACGGTTCATCTATTAAGTAATGTTTGGCTACATCTGGATGCAGATGCTACCATTCAGGGACTTCCGGGTGGTGATGCGCCGGAAACAACTTGGTTTAGTGACCGGGCTTACCGTTCGGGACTTTCTCCTACCGATCCTCGTCCTTATGCTGATCCGGAGAACTATCTGACGAAGCAGGATGTTGGACATACATTTTTCCGTAATGCAATGTTCTTTGGAGAACGCATTGATAATGTGAAAATTGTGGGTACGGGCCGTATCACGGGCAATGGTAATCTGGTTACTTCTGATAAAGTAATGAATAATGCTCCCGAGAAGCGCTGTGACAAAATGTTTTCTTTGAAACTTTGTACCAATATTGAGATTGGAGGCTGGAACATAGATAAAGATATGTGGTATGATCCGCAAAAGGATGAACCTTACTATATAGATGCGGATGGGCAGAAGAATTATGACGTCAGCAATATGCTGCATATAGATCAGGGAGGTCATTTTGTTTTGCTGGCTACAGGTACCGATGGCATCCATGTGCACGATACTTACTTTGCCAAACATAATACCCGGAATGCTCGTGATATCTACGACTTTATGGCGTGCAATGACGTAACGGTGACGAACATTTACTCGCGTGTCAGTTCGGATGACATTGTGAAACCGGGTTCGGATTGTTCATTAGGTTTTACCCGTCCGGCACGTAACTATATGGTACGCAATATAGTTGGAGATACCAATTGTAACCTGTTCCAGATAGGTTCGGAAACAGCGGATGATATTCAGGATTTATATGTGGATAATATTTATGTACTGGGTGCTAATAAAGCAGGTTTCTCCATATCTACCAATGATGGTGGACATATAAAAAATGTTTATTTGAATAGTGGAAAGACAGGAGCGGTACATTCCCGCTCGGTGATGCATCGTACGCGTGCTCCGTTCTTCATATCTATATCCAATAGAGGCCGTGTGCTGGGTGCCAATGTCGCTCCTTTTACTTTCACGGAAAATGGAAATGTACGTAAGGAATTGTTGGTAACTAACTCTGATATCGGGCAGGTGGAGAATATTGTGATTTGTGGAGTAGACATTGATGAGGTTTATGGTGGAAGTTCTTTCCGGGGAGAGCGCTGGAAGGCATACGATGGTTCTCAAAGTACGGCAACTCCCATCATCGCAGGTTTCAAACTGCCGGATACGGAAGTTGTAGAAGGAGGGCTGACATTCCGTTTGCCGAATGGCCAGCATACAGGGTATATTAAGAATGTACAGTTCCATGATGTGAATTTGCTTGTGAAAGGTGGTCATCCGGTGGAAGATGCAGAAGCGTATCCCCCTGAAATCGGGGTAGGACGTTATAATGTAGGTGATTTGAAAATACAGCCTTCTTTTGGTTTCTGGGCGCGTCATGTGAAAGACTTCCTGTTAGATAACTGCAGTATTAGTGCTGAGCAGAAAGATGGGCGTTATGCAGTAGTACTGGACGATGTGATCGGTGGCGAGATTAAAAATCTGAAAGTGAAGGAAGGCATTACGGATAAAGAAAACGTAAAAGTACTTCGCAGTAAAGATATTGATATACAAAAATAAAGATGAAGCGTATCTATTTATATTTTAAAGAAAAGATCGAGAAAGAGGAATTTTCCTCTAGGGGGATGCGAATCTTCCTCTTCTGGGGACTCGGTCTTTTTTCTACTATCTGGTTTCTGGTACGGGTTATTCCGAAGCCTTCCCGTGCCAGCTATCCATGTATGCAGACAGCGGCGCCGCTGATGTCTGCATTTGTCATGTACTTGCTCTCGTTCACGGGAGTCTGGGTGAGTCTGCGTAAGTTGCGCGAAGCATTCCGTAACCGGAAAGTTGTGGTAGGAATCTTTGCTTTTGCAGGTCTTTGTTTCTTCGGTACTTTAATGTTGGTAGAAAATAGTACTGACTTGCTGGCACAGGCTTTTCTTCCGGCGAGAGAACCGCGTATGGCATGGGGAAAGAATAATCCGGTAGGGGAGGCGAAAGGTATTTATCCGGGCCGGGTAGTATGGACTCATGCACCGGGTGCCGCTACATGGGAGAAAGGCGAGGGCTTTTGGTTCGAAGATCGCTGGAATAATCAGGCAGATGCCGACTGGCTTCTAAACCAGTCCCTCTTGTCTTTGACCGGAGAGGAGAAAGGAAAGGCAGCCTGGAAATCCCTTTTTATTTATTTCAATCAACAGCATGGCAAAGGGCAGCGTGGGTATAAGAAAGGAGAAAGAATTGCTATCAAGATTAATCAGAATAATACTTTCTCCCATGAAGATTGTGAGCAGTTGAATGCTTCTCCGCATCTGACGCTTGCCTTGCTTCGTAGTTTGGTGAATGACGGCGGAGTACCTCAGGAGCAAATCACAGTATTTGATGCCAGCCGTTTTATAACGAAAGCTCTTTATGATAAATGTCATGCCGAATTTCCCGGCGTTGCATATCTGGATAATGAAGGAGGAAACGGGCGTACCCAATCGACTTATACGGCAGATGCAATTCCGTATTCAGCTGATAATGGCCGTTTAGCGAGAGGATTGGCAAACTGTGCAATTGAGGCTGATTATTTGATAAATATGGCATTACTGAAAGGACATGGCGGGCAGGGGGTAACACTCTGTGCGAAAAACTGGTATGGAGTGACGGACATCAATCGGGACTTCCGTAAAAATCAGCATAACAATTTCAATCAGGATCGTGGTGGAAAACCGCGCTATATGACCTTTACCGATTATATCGCACATAAGGATCTGGGACAAAAGACAATGCTCTTTCTGATAGATGGCCTGTACGGTTCGGAAAAGGTGAATGGGGCGCCTTCAGGTAAATGGAAGATGTCACCGTTTAATGGAGACTGGCCTTGCTCACTACTGGCTTCCCAGGATCCGGTAGCCATTGATGCGGTGGGTATTGATTTCCTGAGTGCAGAGTTTCCGCGTATGGCCGATGTGGATTATTGTGATATGTACCTGGTGGAAGCGGCTCTGGCAGACCGTCCGTTGTCCGCCACTTTCTATGATCCGGAAAGAGATGGTACAGGAGTTGGCAGCCTCGGAGTCTTGGAACATTGGAACAATCCGGAAGAAAAGAAATATAGCCGTAATATGGGGAAAGACATTGGAATAGAGCTAGTCTATTTACATAAATAAGATACTGTCTGCTTGGTTGAGACGATTTTTCAAGTATTTGATGGAATACTGATAATCGTCTCTTTTTTATCTCCCTATTTTTGTAACCATGAAAGATAATCCTTTATATCTAATGAAATGAATACAAAAATAAAAAGATGGTTCTTTAAGACTTGTCCGAAGAGTGGACGGATCGTTGGAATCAACAAGAAAAATGTTGTTTTGAAGATTTGCTTTCCTCTGTTCGGGTTAGCAGCTCTGATTTGGTTTCTGATACGTGTTGTACCCAAACCTTCCAGAATAGAATATCCCTGTCAGCAAATCGCTGCTCCTATTGCTTTTTCTTTTGTAGCTTTTATCAGTAGCACATTGGTTGGATTTGGTACGTGGAAACGCTTCAAACTTTTGTGGCATTCCCGTAGGTTCTATATGGGCTTATCCGTATTGGCAGTTGGTATATTACTGTCGGGTACCTTATATATAATGTCAGTGGATAATTCTCTGATGGGGCAGGTCATTCGTAAGCAGATAGATAATGGTACTGATATGGGACGTTTTGTGCCTATTGATGCTCCCAACACTCCGATGGGAGTAGCCAAAGGAATTTATCCGGGGCGGGTGGCATGGGCACATGATCCGAAAGCTGCTGCCTGGGATGGAAAAAGAGGACTTTATTCGGATCCGGATAATAATAGCCAGACACGGGTCGATGATATGATGGAGGGAGTGATTATTGCGCTGACCCGTCAGAATACGATTGATAAGGCATGGGATGAACTGTTCAGAACCTTTAATTATAAGAAAGGTAAAGGTGCAGTAAAGTATAAGAAAGGTGAGAAGATTGCTATCAAAATCAATCTGAATGACAATGGTGGAACTAATATTATTGATGCTACTCCACAGTCAGTGTATTCTTTGTTGCATCAATTGGTGGATATTATGAAGGTTCCTCAGAACTGTATTACGGTATATGATGCACAGCGTCGAGGCATTTCGGCTGTTTACGATTATGTACAGCCGGTTTATCCAAATGTCAATTATCAGAATTGGGGAGGATTTGTTCCCGATGTAATTCGTTATTCCAGTGAGATTACCGATGCCGGTGCCAGAAGTTTGGCACGTGCGGCTTACGAAGCCGACTATATGATTAACATGGCATTGATGAAAAGGCACTCTGAACCGACCGATAAATGGCGGGACAGTGCCGGACAGACAGCTATAACTGCTACCGGTAAGAATCAGTTCGGTTCCATAGGCAATGTACCGCCCTTGCATCTTTCCATTCGTGATTGGTCTTCTTTCCGTGGTATGGGCACTTATAATAGCATTGTCGATTTGATGGCTCACGAGCGCATAGGTGGAAATACCTTGGTGTATCTGGTGGATGCTATGTACGTAAATCCCAAGCATAACGGGAAAGCGGTACGTTTCCGGCTTCCTCCGTTCAATAATGGCTGGACTTCCAGTTTTCTGGCTTCCAATGATCAGGTCGCTATCGAATCAGTGGTACTTGATTTCATTTATTCGGAACTTCCTTTATGTGCCAATGCCGACAATTTTCTTCATGAGGCGGCAAATATAGGGAATCCTCCTTCAGGAATAGCTTATGTTGGAAAAGAGCAAGGTAGTTTGGGCGTACATGAGCATTGGAATAATCCGACGCATCGGATGTACAGCCGTAATTTGGGTACAGGTAAAGGAATCGAATTATACAGAGTTCCGTTGAATGAAAAACGTCCGGCAATAGAATACTTTTACGCAGATGAGAATGCTTTGCATTATAAAACCTCTCATGCAGAGGAAGTGCGATTAAATGGTAAACGTTTGGAAGATGCAGAAGGTATTATTCCTTTGTCAATTTCTAAGACGACTGAGTTTGATCTGAAAACTTTGGCAAATGGAAAAGTAACGTCTTCACAACGTGTAGTGGTACGTCGTTTGGAGGATATAGAGATATGCCAGGCTAAAGATATGGAAAGACAGGGATCGGCATCCCTAAATGAGAATGGTTCAGTAGAGTTCAAAGGTGAAAAAGGCAGTTCTGAAGGAAGTGTGAGTTGGAAAGTAAATATTCCACATAAAGGTGAATATTATTTGGTAGTATCTTATGCAGGTGGCAATCCGGTTCCTTCTTACTTATATATTAATGGAGAGAAAATCAGTGAGAATATCGGTTATTTAGCTACATTTGGTGAGAAACGCAGAGAGTTTGTGTTCCCTGTAGCGTTGGCAAAAGGTACCAATGAGTTGCGTTTAGAACACCCCGGGCGGCGAAGTAATAGGATATATACAGTGAATATTGCAAAGGAAATTAAATAGTTAACTTACATATACTAACCATGAAAACGAAAAAGAACTTATTACTGTTGTTGATGTTGCTTGTTCTGCCATTTACGTCGCAGGCTGAAACATTTAATGTAAAGAAGTACGGTGCGCGGGGAAATGGCAAAAAGATGGACTCGCCTGCCATCCAGAAAGCAATTGATGCTTGTCATAAAGCGGGTGGTGGAACGGTACTTGTGCCTGCCGGAACCTATTTGTCGGCTACTATCGTGCTAAAAGATAATGTGACTTTGCATTTGGAGAAAGATGCCCTTATTCTAGGTACTACCGATTATAAAGCTTATGATAACCTTGATCCTTTTACGGAAGGCCTGGGTATCGATGTCGGTTGGGCATTGCTGGTAGCGGTGGATGCTAAAAATGTGGCATTGGAGGGCGAAGGTGCTATCGATGGGCAAGGTTCGGCTTTGAAAGAACGGCATATAAAAGTAGATACCCGTCCGGAAGGACAGCGTTGGGGATTGCGTCCTTTCTTGCTTCGCTGGGTGCGTTGCGAAGGTGTACGCGTGGAAGGAGTTACTTTAAAATATGCAGGTGCCTGGACTTCCCATTATTTCCAATGTCGGAATGTGAATATCCATAATGTGACGATACGTAGCTTTGGAGTAGCTCACAACGATGGAATTAATATTGATGGTTGCCAACATGTACGCATTAGTAATTGTGATATTGTCAGTGGTGACGATGCTCTATGCTTCAAGACTACTGCCAGTAAAATGGGATGTGATGACATCATTGTTACGGACATGAAGTTGAAAAGTAATCAGGCAGGTATCAAGATGGGAACAGAATCTATGGCAGGATTTGAGAACATCAAGATCAGCAATTGTCATATTTACGACACTAAGAATGGAGGTATTAAGTTATTCTCCGTAGATGGAGCCCATTTACGTAATGTGGAAATCTCTGATATCACAATGGACGAAGTACGTACGCCGATGCTATTTCGTTTGGGTGCCCGTCTGAGTGTATTCCGTAAACAGGAAGACACCCAGCAGCCTATCGGTGTCTTTGAAAATGTGATAATCCGTAATGTAAAAGCGGTGGCTGCCGATAAGGCTCAACTGACGCCTCCTTCCGGTATTCTGATTACGGGTATTCCGGGACATTATATTACAAACCTGACTTTGGAAAATATTCATATTCGTTTATTGGGTACAGGAACTCCTGAGGATGCCTTGTCTCAGGTACCTGAAGCTATAGATAAATACCCGGAGGTAAAGACTTTCGGTCCTAAGATTCCGGCATACGGAGTATGGGCACGCCACGTGAAAGGGTTGAAACTGAAGAATGTTACGTTTGAGTTGAAGAACCCCGATGCCCGTCCGGAGATTATTTGTGAAGATGGGGATATACAAATATATAAAAGATGAATATGCGAAGGACTATTAGTGCAATATTAGTTGGAATTTGTGCATTGGTTTCTGTCAATGCTCAGACACAGACACTGTTTCCTGTTACCAGTCCGGATGGTTCTGTTTCTTTATCATTGAAACTGAAGGAAAAGTCGCTTTATTATGAGGTAGAAAAAAATGGAGTAAATGTATTGGATGAGGCACCCATACGTTTTACTATCGATGGTTCAGAACTCTGTAATTCTGTGGATATATTATCATCGGATAGTTATAAGACAGATAATACATATCCTATTCGGGGAAGCCATTCTCTTGCTGTAGACAAGAGTAATGGACGGACTTTCAAATTGCAGAATACGATTTTAAAGATAAATTTTACTATAGAGGTGAGAGTTTATAATGATGGTGTTGCTTTTCGGATAATACTTCCCGGGAAGCAAGGGGAGATGAGAGTTCCCGATGAGCACACTATATTTACATTGCCAAAGGGAAGTATTGTGTGGTATCATGATATGTACTGTCATTATGAAGGTATTCACCAGAAGAAAGAAATCTCTGAGATAATGCAGGGAGAATGGGCGGCTCCTCCCGTAACGGTGCAATTACCTGGAAAGACCGGATATCTTTGCATTACGGAATCTGCTTTAATGAATTATGCAGGGATGTCTTTGCAGGCAAATGGCAAGAATGGTTTTGAAACAAAATTAGGGCATGCACAACCAGCCGGATATCCTTTTGCTCATGATTATAGTTTGGCGGAGGCACAGCGATTGTCACAACCGGCTACTCTTGCCGGTACGATTACCACTCCT
>OGNI01001370.1_pt1 | contig 12961 bp, 9 predicted proteins | sample 1573421 | NCBI WGS metagenome assembly OGNI01 (sample SAMEA2581928, study PRJEB24529) | metagenome | biome: Human gut stool | place: China | collected 2011
GTTGCCCGCAGCAAGGAAGCTGCTGCCGATTTCCACGAGGCTGAGACCGTAGCTGCTGCCAAGGATCTGGCCGCAAAGATCGAGGGCAAGACCGTGACCATCAAGGCCAAGGGCGGTGCATCCGGCCGTCTGCACGGCAAAGTCACCGGCAAGGAAGTTGCCGATGCTTTGGCTCAGCTGGCAGGCGCACCCATCGATAAGAAGAAGATCGAGCTGGAGACCAAGGACATCAAGGATGCCGGTGTGTTCAACGGCAAAGTCCGTCTGTACGTTGGCGTCGTGGCTTCCTTCAAGATCCAGGTGGAAGTGGAACAGGCCTGATCTGTGTGCCGTTTGCGCCCCCTCACAGCAGGGGGCGCTTTTTGGCTTTACAGGATGCTTTGGATTTTGGATAAGGACAAACTACTATGCCGAACGAACGACGTTATTCCAATGAACTGAATCTGGAGAGCGTGGGCATCAATCTGCCCTACAATATGCAGGCAGAGCAGAGCGTGCTTGGTGCGGTCCTGCTCAAGCCCGACACCCTGACCGATCTTGTGGAGATCCTCAAGCCGGAAATGTTCTACACCCGGCAGAACGCCCAGATCTGGACCGAGATGCTGCGCCTGTTCACCAACGACCAGACCATTGATTTTGTCACCCTGCTGGATGCAGTGGTGTCCGATGGCGTGTTCCCCAGCGCAGATGAGGCCAAGATCTATCTGACCGGTCTGGCGGAAACGGTGCCCAGCATCTCCAATGTAAAGGCCTACGCCCAGATCGTGCAGGAAAAATATCTGGTGCGCCAGCTGATGGGTGTTGCCAAGGACATCTTGCAGGACGCCGGAGACGAGCCGGACGCCGACCTTTTGCTGGAAAATGCCGAGCAACGCATCTACGAGATCCGCTCCGGCCGCGATTCCAGCGCCCTGACCCCGCTTTCGTCCAGCATGGTGGAAACGCTGACCAACCTGCAAAAGATCAGCGGCCCGGATGCGGATAAGTACAAGGGCATTCCCACCGGTTTCCGTCTGCTGGATACCGTGCTTACAGGCCTTGGCCGCGGCGATCTGGTCATTCTGGCAGCCCGTCCCGGTATGGGCAAGACTAGTTTTGCACTGAACATCGCCACCCGCGTGGCCATGCAGCAAAAGGTGCCGGTGGCCATCTTCAGTCTGGAAATGACCAAGGAGCAGCTGACCAACCGTATCCTCTCGTCGGAGGCCGGTATCGACAGTCAGGCCTTCCGTACCGGTGCGCTGCGCGCCGAGGACTGGGAGTATCTGGCGCTGGCTACCGAAAAGCTGCACGATGCACCGATCTATATGGACGATACCTCCGGTATCACCATCACCGAGATGAAGGCCAAGATCCGCCGGGTGAATCAGGACCCTGCCCGCCCCAACGTGGGCCTGATCGTCATCGACTATTTACAGCTGATGACCACCGGCCAGCGCAGCGAGAACCGTGTGCAGGAGATCAGCTCCATCACCCGAAACCTGAAGATCATGGCTAAGGAGCTGAATGTGCCCATCATCGCGCTGAGCCAGCTGTCCCGTGCGGTAGAAAAGCAGGGCAACAACTCCAGCCACCGCCCGCAGCTTTCGGACCTGCGTGACTCCGGTTCCATCGAGCAGGACGCAGACTGCGTTCTGTTTTTGTACCGTGATTCCTACTACGCCAGCCAGAACCCGGACGGTGCCGAGGTGGATGCCGATACCGCCGAGTGTATCGTGGCAAAGAACCGTCACGGCGAGACCAGTACTGTGCCGCTGGGCTGGGATGGTGCCCACACCCGCTTTATGGATGTGGACTTCAAACGCTGATGGATACCGCGATTCTTGCCCGGGTGGAGGATTTCTGCATCCGAGAGGGGCTTTTGCAGCCCGGTGCATCGCTGCGGCTGGCGGCGGCAGTCTCCGGCGGAGCGGACAGCATGGCGCTGCTGCTCTTGCTGCGGCAATTGCAGCCGAGGTTTGGCTATACGCTTTCTGCCTGCCATGTGAACCACGGTCTGCGCGGGCAGAGCGCCGACCGGGACGAGGCCTTTGTGCGGGTGGAATGCGCCCGCTTGGGCGTGCCGCTGCGGGTGTTCCATGCGGCGGAGCTGGTTTCGCCCCCGGTGCACGCCGGAGAGGACTGGGCACGCCGCCTGCGTTACACGGCCTTTGCGCAGCTGCAAGGGCAGGGGATAGATGCCATTGCCACGGCCCATACTGCAAATGACCAAGCGGAAACGCTGCTGCTGCGGCTGGCGCGCGGCACCGGGCTGCACGGTGCGGGCGGCATCCGGCCAAGGCGCGGGTGCTACCTGCGTCCGCTGCTCTGCCTGAGCCGTGTCGAGACCGAGGCCGTCTGCCGAGCTGCAGGGCAGCCGTGGGTCACCGATGAGACCAACGACACCGATGCCTACGCCCGCAACCGTCTGCGCCACAGCGCCCTGCCTGCGCTGGAAAGCACCAACGCGGCGGCGGTGCAGAATCTGGCGCGGTTCTGTGAAAAGGCCGCGCGGGTGGATGCCTACCTTGCCGCCGGGGCTGCAAAGCTTCTGGCGGCGGCACGCCTGCCCGGTGCAGAACCGGCATGGCAGCTGGCGCCCTTGCAGGCGGCAGATCCCCTGCTGCTGGAAACTGCGCTGCACAGTCTTGTGGCTCCGGTGCGGGACGCAGAGGAAAAATATGTGCAGCTGCTGTGCGCCGTGGTGCGGCAGGGCAGCGGTGCAGTACAGCTGACCGGACAGGTGCGTTTTTGCGCCGGGAACGGCTGTCTGCGGCAGGAAATGCTGCCGGACGCGCTGCCCCGGCAGCTGGAGAGCGCACCGCGGCAAGTGCCCCTTTTGCCCGAAAAACAGCCGGAATTCCGGCTGCGCGGGGGCTGGAAGGGGAAAGCGGAGCTGTTAACAGCCGATTTTGAAGAAAAAATACAAGTCGTTCATAAAAAAGACTTAAAAAATCGGGCGGATTATGCTAGAATAACTACGTTGTACACTGGCCTTGTGCTGCGTGCCCGACAGCCGGGAGACCGCTTCCGGCCTGCGGGGCGGGGCTTGAGCAAACCGCTGCGTAAGTGGATGAACGAGGCCGGTGTCCCGAACGAACTGCGGGATACGCTGCCGCTGCTTGCCAGCGGAAGCGAAATTTTATGGGTGTGTGGAGAAGGCTTTGCCGATGGCCTTGCACCGGACACGGAAAGCAGATGGATCCTGCACTTGGATGCAGAGATCGAAACACAGGAGGAAAAATAAATGAGTATGCACGATGATATCAAGACCGTTCTGGTCAGCGAAGAGCAGCTGAAGGCCAAGGTGGCAGAGCTGGGCGCTCAGATCAGCCGGGATTATGCCGGTAAAAATCTGGTGCTGGTGTCCATCCTCAAGGGCTCGGTGGTCTTTATGGCCGATCTGATGCGGGCTGTGAGCATCCCCTGCAATATCGACTTTATGGTGGTCTCCAGCTACGGCGGCAGCAACACCACCACCAGCGGTCTGGTCAAGATCATCAAGGATCTGGACGGTGATCTGTCCGGCAAGGATGTGCTGATCGTGGAGGACATTCTGGACACCGGCGTCACCCTGTCCAACCTTGTGCCCATGCTCAAGATGCGCAACCCGAACTCCGTTAAGATCTGCACCATCCTTGATAAGCCCAGCCGCCGCAAGGCTGACATCCAGCCGGATTACGAGGGCTTTCAGGTGCCGGATGAGTTCGTGGTGGGCTATGGCCTCGACTACGATGAAAAATACCGCAACCTGCCCTATGTCGGAGTGCTGAAGCCCGAGATCTACACGAAGTAACGTGTCCATTATAAAAATCCAGAACTGGAGTTGATTTTTTTGCAATCCAAAAGACCCCGTTTCAATCCGCTGATCCTTGCTCTGGCGCTGGCGGCGGTGCTGATGGTCTGGTCGGTGCTGGGCGGCACCGGCGGCAGCGCCAGCGGCTCCTCCATGGCTTATTCCACGGTGGTACACTATTTTGAGAGCAATCAGGTCACCAAATTCTCGCTGGATTTGAATACCGGCGTGATCACCATGACCCTGAAGGAGGGCGCACAGGAGCTGCCCAACGCTGCCGAGCAGACCACCACTCAGTCTTCGGGCGGGCTGCTTTCCGGTCTGCTGTCCTCCTCTTCCGCTGCCCCCACCGGGGTGAAGAAGAACGATGACGGCACCGAGACGGTCAGCTATAAGCTGCCCTACGCCCGGATGTTCGTGGACCATGTGTCGGACTACATCGCCCAGTACGATGCAGCCAACCCCGATGCTCCCATGGTGTACGACTATGTACCTGCCAAGGAGACCATCCCCTGGATGGAGATCCTGTTCTATCTGGCTATGCTGGGCTGCACCGGCTTTTTGCTGTTCTCCATGATGCGCGGCGGTGCTGGTGGCGGCGGCATCATGAACGTGGGCAAGGCCAAGGTAAAGGACGAGCACGAGAACAAAAAGACTGCCACCTTTGCCGATGTGGCCGGTGAGGACGAGGAAAAAGAGGAACTCAAGGAAGTTGTGGAGTTCCTCAAGAGCCCCGATAAGTTCAATACGCTGGGTGCCCGCATCCCCCACGGTGTGCTGCTGGTGGGCCCTCCGGGTACCGGTAAGACCCTGCTGGCCCGCGCCTGTGCAGGCGAGGCGGGGGTGCCCTTCTACTCCATCTCCGGCTCTGACTTTGTGGAGATGTATGTCGGCGTGGGCGCATCCCGCGTGCGTGACCTGTTCGATAAGGCCAAAAAGACCATGCCCTGCATCATCTTTATCGACGAGATCGATGCTGTGGGTCGTCAGCGCGGCGCAGGTCTGGGCGGCGGTCACGATGAGCGCGAGCAGACTTTGAACCAGCTGCTGGTGGAGATGGACGGCTTTGAGGCCAACGATGGCATCATCGTCATGGCTGCCACCAACCGTGCCGACATTCTGGATAAGGCGCTGCTGCGTCCCGGCCGCTTTGACCGTCAGGTCTATGTGGGTCTGCCGGATGTCAAAGGCCGCGAGGAGATCCTGAAGGTGCATACCCGCAACAAGCCCCTTGCACCGGACGTCTCCCTGAAGGTCATTGCCCAGCGCACCGCCGGTTTTGCCGGTGCAGACCTTGAGAACCTTGTCAACGAGGCCGCGCTGCTGGCAGCCCGCCGCAACCGCAAGGCCATTACCATGGAGGATATCGAGGAAGCCTCCATGAAGGTGATGGCTGGCCCCGAGAAGAAGAGCCGCGTGGTCACCCCGGAGGAGAAAAAACTCACCGCCTACCACGAGGCCGGTCACGCAGTGGCAGGCTTCTACTGCAAGCATCATCCCCGCGTGCACGAGATCACCATCATCCCGCGCGGTCAGGCCGGCGGCTACACCATGTATCTGCCTGAGAAGGATCGCAGCTATGTGACCAAGGGCGAGATGTTTGAGGACATCGTGTCCAGTCTGGGCGGCCGCGTGGCCGAGCAGCTGATTCTGGAGGACATCTCCACCGGTGCTTCCAACGACCTGCAGCAGGCCACCAACATCGCACGCCAGATGATCACCCGCTACGGCTTCTCCGAGCGTCTGGGCCCCGTGGTCTACGGCACCTCGCAGGAGGAGACCTTCCTTGGCCGCGACTTTGGTCAGGGCAAGGGTTACAGCGAGACCACCGCTGCCGAGATCGACAGCGAGACCCGCGATATCATTGACGAGGCCTACGAGACCTGCCGCCGCACCCTGACCGAGCACATCGACCAGCTCCATGCGCTGGCCAAGGCTCTGATGGAGCGCGAAAAGCTCAACGAGGAGCAGTTCAACACCATTATGGCCGGCGGCACGCTGCCTCCCTGCGAGGATGCAAAGCCCGAGCAGGCACAGCCCGACCAGACCATGCAGCCCGCCCCGGTGCAGCCCGCAGAGCCTGCGGAGACTGCAGAGCGTGCAGAACCCGCCGAGCAGGCCGAGCCTGCCCAGCCGGAAATGCCGCAGCCGGATGCCCCGGAGCAGCAGGACTAAGCTTTTTTAGGAAAGGAGCGAGCATCGTGGAGGAAAATTTTAACCCGGTCGCACAGACCCGCGCAAACTACTATACCCCCGGCAGTCCGGTGCAGTTTGTCTGCGTGGAGCTGCTCAAGGGAGACGTCAGCGGCGAGCACGCTGTCTGCCTGACCTTCAAGAATATTTCCCGCGTGACCCTGACCGCACTGGAGATCCACTTCAAGTGCAAGGGTGTGGATGGCGTGATCCTGTGCGAGGATAAGTTCGAGTACCGGGATCTGCAGGTAAAGCCCGGCGAGCTGTTTGGGCAGGATGATGCCGTGTTCATCACGGCCAAGGCCATCACCAGCGTGGATGTTACCCTGTGCAATGTGTACAACGGCAAGCGCGTGGTGCATCTGGACGGCATCAAGCGTGTACGTCTGCCCGCACCCCGCCGTCTGGCTCCGGAGCTGCAAAAGGCGCTGGAGGCCCGCATGAACCGCACCGGGCTCAAGTATCAGCCGCAGGTGTTCGAGAACGGCTGGTACTGCGCCTGCGGCGCCTTCCACCCCACCGAGGAGGACACGGTTTACTGCTCGGAGTGCGGCTGCGACCGTATCCTGTTGCAGAACGCGCTGAACACTCTGCTGCAGCCCGCTGCCCCGGCAGACGAGATGGAAATGCCCCTTAACGCCCCGGCTGCTCCCGCAGCGCCCGCTGCGGTGGAGGAGCCTACCCGCATCGTGGGCGCAGCCCCTGCTGCTCCGGCGGCTCCCGTAGAAGAGCCCACCCGGGTCGTGGGAGCACCGGTCTACGAGCCAAAGGCTGACCCCATCCAGCCTGTCTCGGAGCCTACCCGGGTGCTGGATGCCTCTGTCCGCGCACCGCTTTCCGGCGCTGCTGCGGCAGACGAGGGTACCCGCGTGATCCCCGCCCGCCGTCCGGCTCCGGTGCGTCAGCCCGCGCCTGTAGAGGAGGACGAGGAGTACGAGGACAACCGGGACAGCGTGGCAGAAGCGCTGATCCGCTGGGTGCCGCCTATTACGGCCATCCTGTGCGCAGCCATCGCGCTGTGCGGTTTTGTGTACTACCAGTTCGTGCTGTAAAATAAGATCATCCCGGCGGAGGGGGCAGCGTGCCTTCTCCGCCTTTTGTGTGCACTGCACAGAAAGGAAATACCATGCCGGAACAAGCCTTACAGGTGGCTTTTGAGATCAAGACCGCCTGCGATGAGATCAGCCGCCGCCTGCTGCGCTGGCACTGGGAACGCAAGCCCGGGGCGCACAGTCTGGATGCGCTGCTGGAGCATATTGCTGCCCGCAAGCAGGAAAGCCCGGATTACTACGACCGTATGCCGGATCTTACCGGCAAGACCAGCTGGCAGCAGCTGGACACCACTCTGTGTATGCGGGTGCTGCTGGACCCGGAGACCGATGCCGCCCGCCCGCTGGACCTGCTGGGCAACACGGCACACCCCTCTGCCGCCCGCCATGCCTGCAACGCCATCCGCACCGCCCGCAACGAAGCTGCTCACGCGGCAGTTGCAGCAGACGGCGCACAGGCAGCCCTGCTGTTCAACGAAGCCATTGAGGCGCTGGAGGAGGGCTACGCCGGTACTGCCTTTAAGGAAAACGAGCTGGCGCAGTATTACCGTGAGGCAGAAGACTACCTGAACCGGTGCAGTGAGGGCAAACCTCTTAAAGCGCGCCAGAGCAGCCCGCAGAACACACAGCAGGGGAAAGCTGCTGCCCGCAGCAAGCCCCGCAGTGCACAGCAGACCCGCAGCACCAAAAACACTGCCGCCCGCAGCCGCAGCACCGGTACAAAGCAGAGCCGCGGCACAGCCTCCCGCAGCAAAAAGCAGCAGACCGGCGGCGAGAGCAGGGTGGCACTTGGCATTATTCTGGCAGCGCTGGTGCTGGGACTTATCGCACGCGCCATCAGCATGGGACTTGTATAAGCGCAAGGGTTTTCGCAATTCTGGCGGTAAATCAGAAAGCAAGATTGTTTGGATTGTGTAAAATCACCAAAAAAGCAGCGGGCAGCCCCACAGAAAAACGGTCATTGCACCTCTTGCGGGAAATGTGAAACGGATTTATAATAAGCATGAAAACGTTTACACATTGCCACCGGAGAGGGAACGGAGAAAAGAACCTCATGACCATCAGTGATATTGCAAAGATGGCGGGCGTTTCCAGCGCTGCGGTCAGCCGCTATTTGAACGGCGGCCCCCTCAGCGAGCAGAAGCGTGCCGTGATACAAGCCGTAGTGGAAAAGACCGGTTATAGCCCGGATACTGCCGCCCAGACCCTGCGCACCGGCAAGGTGCGTCAGGTGGGGGTCATTGTGCCCAGCATCAGCTCCCAGTCGGTGGGGCAGATCACCAGCGGCATTGCAGCCGAGCTGGGGGCTAGCCGCTACCTGATGCTGCTGGCAGACACCGAGCTGGACGGGCAGATGGAGCTGGAATATCTTACAGCGCTGCAACGCAACCATGTGGCCGGGATCATTTTGCTGGGCTATGATTCCAGCCCGCAGCTGTGCAAGGCGCTGAAAGACTGCCGTGTGCCTGTGGTGGTAACGGGGCAGCGTTTTGCAGATCTGCCCTGCGTTTATAACGACGACCGCGCTGCCGCCCGCGACCTGACCCGGAAGATGCTGGAGCATGGCCGCAAAAATATCGTGTACATCGGCGGTAGCGAGCAGGACCCCGCCACCGGAATAGCCCGCCGTCAGGGTGTGCAGGATGCACTGCGGGAGGCCGGACTGAACGCAGATGGTCTGCCCCGCGCTTACTGCGCCGCCTTTTCCATGGAAGAAGGGCACCGCTGCATGGAAGAGCTGCTGGCACGCTGCCCGCAGTTGGACGGTGTGGTCTGCGTGACAGACACCGTGGCCTTTGGCGCTTTGCGGGTGCTGCGCGACGCCGGGCGCAAAGTAGGGCAGGATGTCGGCCTTGCCGGCATCGGAGACAACTGGGCAGGCAAGGTGGTGGAACCCGGCCTGACCACCATCCGCTTCTATCAGCGGCAGGTCGGGCAGGAGGCTGCCCGGATGCTGCTGCAAAGCTTGGAGCACACCGGAGCGGACGCTGCACCGGTACGCCAGACCACGCTGGGCTATACGCTGGTAGAGCGCGGCTCACTGTAAAAAAAGAGGAACGAATGAAACAGAAACTGATCTTTTTAGATATCGATGGCACTCTGCTGCCCCCGGGCGAGATGCTGATCCCCCAAAGCACGGTGGAGGCGCTGCACAAGGCGCACGCCAACGGCCACAAGCTGTTTTTGTGCACCGGGCGCAATCTGCGCATGACCCAGCCGCTGCTGGACTACGGCTTTGACGGCGCGGTATGCAGCGCCGGCGGCTATGTGTTCTGCGGGGATAAGGTGCTGGTTGATCTGCCCATGGAGCCGCAGCTGGCACAGGGTGTGCGCAGCGCCATGGAGCGCCACGGCGTGGAGTGCACGCTGGAAGCGCGGGATGCCACCTACGGCAGCCTGAAAATGATCGAGCGTTGGAGTTTTACCCACCGGGATGCAGGCAATCTGAACAGCGAAGCCGCCCGTTGGCGCAAGGCCATGGAGGACGGTATGACCATCAGCCCGTTGGCCGATTACAAGGGCGAGCCGTTATATAAGATCGTGTATATCGCAGAGTGCAGCGAGGACTTGGACGAGGCTAAGCGCCTGTACGAGGACAGATTCGTGTTCTGCGAGAGCAAGCTGGACGGTCTGGACGGCGGCTATGTGAATGGCGAGCTCATCAACCGCAAATTTGATAAGGGGCGCGGCATCAAGGCAGTCTGCGACTATTTGAACGTGCCCCTGCAGGACAGCATCGGCTTTGGCGACAGCGACAATGACCTGCAAATGACCGATGTGGTCGGCATCAGCGTCTGTATGGCCAATGGCTCTGCAAGCCTGAAGCAGCGCTGCGACCGCATTGCCCCCTCGGTGTACGAGGACGGCATTTCTAAGGAATTTGCAGCCTTGGGGCTGATTTGAGATTTCTTTTAGTAAAAACAGGGCAGGGGAACATCCGCAGACGTTCCCCTGCCCTGAAATTATAAATAATACTTTCGCATCATTTTGTAACAAAAAAGCGCTGCACGGTATTTTGTGCGGCGCTCTCTTTATATTGACAGATCAGTAGTGCAGATCCTCTGCGGTCAGGCTTTCCAGCACGGGCAGCATGGCAGCGGCTTCAGCCTTGGCGGCGGGCAGATCCATATCGCGGTAGTTGCCGCATTCCACCTCGCTGGCACCGGGCACAGCGCCCTCAAAATCGGCCATAAAGCGGTAGGCGTCCACCGTCAGCTGCAATGCCTGCGCAGGGGTCAGCCCCCGGGTGAGCAGGTAAAAGCCGGTGCGGCAGCCCATGGGGCCAACATAGATCACCCCGTCCTTCACGGCGCTGTTGCGCGCGTAGGTGGCAAACAGATGCTCCAGCGTGTGAGCGGCAGCAGTGGTCAGGTAATCGCCCTGATTGGGCTTTTTCATGCGGATGTCCCAGGTGAGCACATCGCCGTCCTGACGGCTCAGATACATCCCGCGCTCCAGCCGGGTGTGATCCACGCAAAAACTTGCGATACGTTCCATACTACAGCTCTCCTTTATCAGCCCTGCAGGCGCTGCACACTGCCGTGTGCGCAGTCCACAGCCACCATCAGGCCATCGCGGATGTGGCTGGTAGCACCGGCGGCACCCACAACGGTGGGCTTCAGCAGTGCCTTACCGGCAATGGCGGCGTGGCTGTTCAGGCCGGGCTCCTCTACCACCAGAGCGGCAGCGTCGCGCACAAAGCTCAGCATCTCATTGCTGGTGGAAGGAACTACCAGCACCATGCCGGGCTTGAACTTGGCGCGCACCTCGTCCATGGTGCGGCAGACGCAGGCCTTGCCGCTGGCAACATCGTTGTTCTCAGGGCCGACACCCACGCCGGAAGCCAGACAGTTGCCCACCATGTGGATCTTGATCATGTTGGTGGTGCCGGAAACGCCCACGGGCACGCCTGCGGTCACAACAGCCAGCTCGCCGTTGTGCAGGTAGCCATTTTCCTTGGCCAGAGCAGTGGACATCTCGATCAGCTCATCGGTGCTGTGTGCCAGAGACATCATCAGCGGGGTGATGCCCCAGCTCAGGGACAGCTGACGCTGCACCTGCTCGCGCATGACGCAGGCAATGATGGGCTGCTGCGGGCGGTACTTGCTCAGCAGGCGGGCGGTGGTGCCGGACTCAGACACGGTAACGATGGCAGCGGCGTTCACGTCCCGTGCGGTCAGGCAGGCGGCATGGGCGGTAGCGTCGGAGACGCTGATCTTGCCGGGGTTGGAATCCATCTGGCGGCCGCGCAGATGGAAGCCCTCCTGCTCGGTGCGCTCAGCGATGGCGGACATGGTCTTGATCGCCTCCACAGGGTAGGCACCGGCAGCGGTCTCACCGGACAGCATAATGGCAGAGGTACCGTCGTAGATGGCGTTTGCCACGTCCGAAATCTCGGCGCGGGTGGGGCGGGGGTTCACTATCATGCTGTCCAGCATCTGGGTAGCGGTGACGATGGGCTTGCCGAAGGAGAAGGAGCGGTCGATGATGGTTTTCTGAATGCCGGGCAGCTCGGTGAAGTCGATCTCCACGCCCAGATCGCCACGGGCCACCATCACGGCGTCGGCAGCAGCCAGAATGCTGTCGATGTTGTTCACGCCCTCGCGGTTCTCGATCTTTGCAATGATGCGGATGTTGGAATCGTACTGGTTCAGCAGGTTGCGGATATCGTACACGTCCTGTGCGGTGCGCACAAAGGAGGCGGCGATGAAATCGTAACCCTGCTGGATGCCGAAGATGATATCGTCCTTATCGCGCTGGCTCATATACGGCATAGACAGGTGCACGCCGGGCACGTTGACGCCCTTCTTGTTCTTGATCTTGCCGTTGTTCAGCACGGTGCAGACGATGTCGGTGTCGTTCACGGTCTGGATCTGCAGCTTGATCAGGCCGTCGTCCAGCATGATGGTGCCGTTCGGCTCCACGTCCATGGGCAGATCTTTGTAGGTGATGGAGCAGATCTCGTTGGTGCCCTCCACATCGCGGGTGGTCAGGGTAAAGGTCTGGCCTGCAACCAGATTCTCAACGCCGTTCTTGAAGTCCTTCAGGCGGATCTCGGGGCCCTTGGTGTCCAGCAGTGCGGCCACGGGCTTGCCCAGCTCCTCGCGCAGAGCCTTCAGCTTTTCAAGGCGTCCCAGATGCTCCTCGTGGGAACCGTGGGAAAAATTGAAGCGGGCTACATTCATGCCATTGGCAATCAGATCGCGCAGCACGCCTTCCTTATCGGTGGAAGGACCAAGGGTGCAAATAATTTTCGTCTTTCTCATGCAATATACCTCCGTCAACTCTCTCTTACCTATATCCGGCACAGCATCCCTGCAGGCTGCTGTGTATGACCAATGGGAGCAAAAAACTCCCGGTACAGCGGGTCGGTTTATGTGGCAGAGCGGGAAAACCCAAAACTCTACCACCTATTATTATAATCATTCCGGCGCAAGAGAGCAAGAGGAATTTTTGCTTGAATACAAGTTTTTGCATCTGTTGATGCCCAAAGAAAAGATTGTAAAACTTTTAACGATGCGCCGCAGCTTTCTGCGTGCTGTCTGACAGGGGAAAACTGCTGCAAAACGCAAAAACTGATAAGACCGCACAAGGCTGCTTCCTCTTGCATCCGAGGAGCTTTTTGCTTATAATAAGGATAATAAAGTAGTACTGTTCCGGGACGCGCCCCGGAGAAATGGAGTGACCATTATGGAAAAACGCGTTTTTCTGATCGTGCTGGACAGCTTTGGCATTGGCGCAGAGCCGGATGCCGCTGCCTTTGGCGATGCAGGCACCAACACCCTGGGTGCCATTGCGAACCACCCCAATTTCAATTGCCCCAATCTGCGCAAGCTGGGCTTGTTCAACATTGACGGCGTGACCGCAGGGGAGAAAACGGATGCCCCGGCGGCTGCCTTTGCCCGCCTGCAGGAGCAGAGCATGGGCAAGGATACCACCATTG
>OGNI01001375.1_pt1 | contig 12895 bp, 7 predicted proteins | sample 1573421 | NCBI WGS metagenome assembly OGNI01 (sample SAMEA2581928, study PRJEB24529) | metagenome | biome: Human gut stool | place: China | collected 2011
TGCTCTCCTCTCGCAATCTGATAAATTTGATTACCGGGAAGAGAATTAGACAGGGATGAATCATGAATATATTTTTTAAGTTCGTGTCCGTCATATCTCCCTAATCCGGAACGGGTTCCTATCCATACAAATCCTTGTTTGTCCGTTAAAATACATCTCACGGTAGAGGGAAGACCATCTTTTAGGGAGATTTGCTTATAGTAATAATGACCGGCTTGAAGAGGGGAACCGCCGATAAACAGTGTGATAAATGCAATGCATAGTAGTAAAAAGGTTTTTGTTCTCATGAGATCAGGTCAGTTAAACTGAAACAAAGATAGTGTATTCGGATGAATATTAGTTAAATCCCCTCTCTTATTTTTTAGTTTTTATGCTTATCTTTGCTCGAAAATATACGACTATGATTACCGAAGAACTACAGAAACTTTATCAGTCATATACGGGCGTTCCCGCTGAAAACATAACAGAATTACCGTCTTCCGGTTCCAACCGCCGTTATTTTCGGCTGACGGGTATAGAAACATTGATTGGAGTCTACGGGGCTTCTATTGATGAAAATGAAGCATTTCTTTATATGGCAGGACACTTCCGCAAATGTGGACTGCCTGTTCCCGAAGTGCGCATTGCCTCGGAAGATAAAACCTATTATTTGCAGGAAGATTTGGGCGATACTCTGTTGTTCCATGCCATAGAGAAAGGACGTGCTACCAGTGTCTTTTCAGAAGAGGAAAAAGAGTTGCTTCGCAAAACGATTCGTCTGCTTCCTGCTATTCAATTTGCCGGGGCGGATGGATTTGATTTTTCCCGCTGTTATCCTCAACCGGAGTTCAACCAACGCTCTATTCTGTGGGATTTGAATTACTTTAAATATTGCTTCCTGAAAGCTACCGGTATGGAGTTTCAGGAAGATAAACTGGAAGATGATTTCCAGAAAATGAGCGATGTCTTGCTTCGCAGTTCTTCCGCTACTTTCATGTATCGTGATTTTCAAAGCCGTAATGTGATGATAAAAGATGGGGAACCGTGGTTTATCGACTTTCAGGGTGGACGCAAAGGCCCGTTTTATTATGACATAGCCTCTTTCCTGTGGCAAGCGAAAGCGAAATATCCCGATAGCCTCCGTAAAGAACTGCTGCAAGAGTATATGGAAGCTCTTCGCAAATACCAACCGATTGACGAATCCTATTTTTATAGCCAGCTTCGTCACTTTGTCCTTTTCCGTACGCTGCAAGTGCTGGGAGCCTACGGTTTCCGTGGTTACTTTGAAAAGAAACCGCATTTTATCCAAAGCGTTCCTTATGCCATCGAAAACCTGCGTGAATTGTTGAAAGAAGAATATCCGGAATATCCGTATCTCTGTAACGTTTTGCGGGAGCTTACCGGACTGAAACAATTTACGGACGACCTGAAAAAGCGGCAGCTAACCGTCAAAGTAATGAGCTTTGCCTATAAGAAAGGAATTCCTGATGACTCTACCGGCAATGGAGGAGGTTATGTATTCGACTGTCGCGCCGTAAATAATCCCGGTAAGTATGAGCGTTACAAACCTTTCACCGGACTGGATGAACCTGTAATCACTTTCTTGGAAGAAGATGGCGAAATACTTCGTTTCCTCGATCATGTCTATGCTTTGGTAGATGCCTCCGTGCAGCGTTATATGGAACGCGGATTCAGCAATTTGTCTGTCTGCTTCGGTTGCACCGGCGGACAGCATCGTTCTGTTTATTCCGCCCAGCACCTGGCAGAGCACCTGAATCAGAAATTTGGTGTGAAAGTCGAACTGGTGCATCGGGAACAGAATATCGAACATACGTTTGAGGCAACAATCTAAGAAGAGTAAATATTAAAGAAGAAAGTAACCGAAAGAATGAAAGCAATGATATTTGCAGCCGGTTTGGGTAGCCGGCTGAAGCCGCTCACCGATACCATGCCGAAGGCTTTGGTTCCCATAGCCGGACGTCCGATGTTGGAACATGTGATTTTAAAACTGAAAGCTGCCGGATTCACAGAAATAGTGATTAATATCCATCATTTTGGCGAACAAATACTTGATTTCTTAGAAGCCAATGAGAATTTTGGGCTTATCATACATATTTCCGATGAACGCGATCTGTTGCTCGACACCGGTGGGGGAATTAAGAAAGCCCGTTCTTTCTTTGAAAACTCCGATGAGCCTTTCCTGATACACAATGTAGATATTCTTTCAGACGTGAATCTGAAAGAATTATATGACTACCATTTACGAAGCGGTGCTGTTGCCACTTTACTGGCCAGCCAACGTAAAACCTCCCGCTATCTTCTTTTTGATACAGATAAGAGACTTTGCGGATGGATAAACAAGGATACGGAACAAGTGAAACCGGAAGGTTTTCAGTATGATTCTTCCCTTTATCAAGAATATGCATTCAGTGGTATCCATGTACTTTCGCCCGCCATTTTTCAATGGATGACCTCTCCCCGTTGGGAGGGTAAATTCTCTATTATGGATTTCTATCTTGCCACTTGCCGGCAAGTAAACTATGGTGGTTATTTGAAAGAAAAGTTACATCTGATTGATATAGGCAAACCGGAAACATTAGCGAAAGCAGAAGGCTTCTTATACCAAAATGCGAAATAAAGATACTGAAAGAGGCTAAAAGGCCTCTTTCTTTCTATGTAACAAAATATTAAAGTAACTTTGCTTGGATAAACAATCAATATTGTAATACTATACAAATTTTGCTGCATGGAACAGACTTTGGTAAATGGGATAGCTGACAACTTATTGCACAACATCTTTAATGACCTGTCTGTAGGCTTGGAGTTGTATGATAAGGACGGTCTCATGATAGATGTCAATTATTCGCGGTTGAGATCAATGGGGATAAAAGACAAAAAGGATATTTTGGGCTATAATCTATTCAACTACACCAGTTTCTCTGATGAAATCAAGGAACAGATCAGAAAAGGAGAAACAGTGCGTTTCATGGCAAAATATGATTTTGATGACTTGTGCCGTCTTTTTCCTACTAATCTGTCCGGTATAAAATTCTTCGAGATTACCGTTTCTTTTGTACATAATGATAAGTCTGAAATTACCAATTATATGGTGATAACTCAAGATATCACCGAACGTGTTTTGTGGCAAAACAAATATGACAATCTTTACGAAGAGGTTGTGCGTTCGAAAAAAGAACTTCTTGAGAGCGAACAAAGAATGATCCATTTGATTCGTCAGAATGAATTGGTATTGAACAATATTAATTCGGGATTGGCATATATTGCGAACGACTATATCGTACAATGGGAGAATATCTCGCTTTGTAGTAAAAGCCTTTCTTATGAGGCTTACAAAAAAGGAGAACCTTGCTATCTGACAGCCCATAATCGCACCACTCCTTGTGAGAATTGTGTGATGCAACGTGCCCGGAAATCCGGTCAGGTAGAGTCTATCTTGTTTAATCTGGATAACAAGCATGTCATAGAAGTTTTTGCTACTCCCATATTTAATGAACAGGGAGATGTTGACGGTGTCGTGATTCGCGTAGATGATGTTACCGAGCGACAGCACATGATAGGTGAACTTGAAACGGCAAGAAGTCGTGCTGAACAATCCGATAAGTTGAAATCCGCCTTTCTGGCAAATATGAGCCACGAAATCCGTACACCGTTAAATGCTATCGTTGGTTTTTCCGATTTATTGATGGTGACGGAAGATCAAGAAGAAAAAGAAGAATTTATTCAGATTATCAATGCCAACAATGAGTTGCTTTTGAAACTGATTAACGACATACTGGATCTTTCGAAAATAGAAGCCGGCTCAGTAGAACTGAAATACGAAGATTTTGATTTGGCTGTTTATTTCAACGAATTAGCTGCTTCGATGCATCGTCGTGTAGTAAATCCGCAGGTTCGGTTAGTTCCCGTGAATCCTTATGAAACCTGTACCGTTCGTTTGGATAAAAACCGGTTAGCGCAGATTCTCACTAACTTTGTAACTAATGCTATCAAATATACCTCCAAAGGAACTATTGAAATGGGGTATGAAAAGATAGACGGAGATATTCGTCTTTACGTTCGCGATACAGGTATTGGTATACCGGAAGATAAAAAAGACAAGGTATTCCATCGTTTTGAGAAACTGGATGAATTTGCACAGGGAACCGGACTGGGACTGTCTATTTGTAAAGCCATCGTTGAGGCTTGCAGGGGAGAGATAGGCTTTGAGTCGGAATTTGATAAAGGGTCTTTATTTTGGGCGGTTTTGCCATGCCAGTTCGATTCGGTTGACAGCGAGCCGACTTCTTCACGTCGGAATAATGAGAAGGATGCAGATAATGAAAACGTTCTTGACTCCGAAGAAACAAAGAAAGTACCTAAAAGAGTACTGGTCGTTGAAGATATTCAAAGTAACTTCTTTTTGGTATCTTCTATCTTGAAAAACAAATGCCAGTTGTTACACGCACCGAATGGACTGGAGGCAGTTGAGATTGTCCGTACCCAACCGGTGGATTTGGTACTGATGGATATGAAGATGCCTGTTATGGACGGACGTACTGCAACCTCGGAGATCCGGAAGTTCAATGCTGAAATTCCAATTATCGCCCTGACTGCTCATGCCTTTGATGCCGACCGGGTAGCTGCGTTGAAAGCCGGTTGTGATGATTATCTGGTGAAGCCGATCAATGGCGCGAAGTTGATGCAGACTCTGAAAGAGTATGGTTGTTGAAAGGATGGGATTAAAAATGTGCTGATCTGAAAAAGGGTATATTCTATTCTTTCTGTTTTTAATATATCAGTCACTTGTTTGTGGTGAAGGAAAAAACGCTCTGCATTTTGGATGAAAGAATGTAGGGTTGTTTGTTATCCTGGATAATTCCTGTCTAAAAATAAATAATTCCTCTGTATTGCTATCTATATGCTTACTATTTGCCCGTATGTAGTTTGCTTTATCATTTTTCTTTTGTGCGCTTGTGATGATGAACTAGCCTATAAACGGGCTTTTCCGAGGGCTTTTATAACTTGGTCGGTGAGTATGGAAGGCTTTCTCGGTGAGGAAGGATGTGTTCCTCACCGAGGAATGGCTTATTGCTCACCGAGGAAAATCATTTATTTCTTTAAAGAAAACGCATATCATCTGAAAATATATGCTGTATTGTGGCAGTAATATGCATATATATGTGATAATATGGATGCTTTTAATTCCGGATTACCATCTTCAATAGTTTTGTTTTCTTTCTTAATCTGAAAAATAGAACATTTCTCTTGTTTGTTTGGAGGAATTGAAAGGGAGACAGCTTACTATAAAAGGCTATAAATCCGTAAAGTTTGGGATTGTTTTTTATGTTTATGGATTTAAATAGTTATCTTTGTACAAGAAAGGAGGTATATAATGACTGCTACAAAGAAAATAAAAACTCGGGAAGAACTTAGAGTTGAGGTAGTGAAGAAAATTACAGCTAATAAAAGGAATGCCCAATCTTTTCTAAAAAAAGCCGGAATAGTCTCTAAATCAGGTGAACTTACCAAAATTTATAGATGAAAGAAACATTATACTCACGTCGTTCTAATCTTGTTGTTGGCTTTCATGGTTGTGATCAATCAATTAAAGAACAAGTGTTTGAACATCTGGCGAGATTGGCAGCAGTTGCCGATCTTTCGGAAGAAAACCGTATCGCTTATGATAAGGCATTAGATCGGTATAGGGTCAACCAAATTGTAGAGGAGGATGAACGGCGTAAAAACGAAGAGATGCGGAGAAAAGCGGCTGAAGAAGGGATGAAAGAAGGGCTAAAGGAAGGGATGAAGGCCGGGTTGGAAAAAGGAGTGAAAAAAGGAAGGCTAGAGGGAATAAAAGAGGGAATAAAAGAAGGGATGAAGGAAGGGTTGGAGAAAGGAGAGCAAAAGAAGCAAATTGAAATTGCTCGGAAGATGAGAGAGGACGGAATATCCATTGATATAATTATCAAATACACGGGTCTTCAATCTTCTGATATAGAAAATCTATAATATATCTTCATAGGAAAATTGTTGTAGTTATATTAGGATAAAATATAAAGTAGGCGGGAATATTCAGGAATGGATACTTCCGCTTTCTTTTTTTGATTCGTAAGATGTCCAACAATGTCTATGATGTTTAGATATATCGATGAAATGGACGATTTTAGACAAATTTGGAAGAATCGTAGCTAAAATAGAACATTCTTTGCCTTTAATATAGCCTACATTTGTGATCGTGATTGTCAAAAGGGACAGCACAATTATTAAATAAAGCTAATCTTAATTATTAAATTTATGAGAAACAAATTCCTATTTCTTTGTCTCTTCCTTTTTGGAACGTTGACAGCTTGTAAAGACACAAAATGGGTAGACGTTCCAACTGGTACTCCTCCTGAAGGTGCAATCACAGGAAAACCTGGTGAACCGGAAGAACCGGATGATCCTACTGTAAAATCATTCATTAATTGCTCTTACATTCGGGGGGATTTTTTTGAAACAAACCGTATTTCAGCAGCCAGTATGGGTGCTTGTACAGATTTGATTTATTTGGCGGCGCGTCCTTATGCAAATGGTGAGGTAGCTTTTGAATTGCCGTTGAATGATGCGACGATGACAAACGTATCTCATACAGGCACTTTTCAAGGTCGTAATGGAGTGGTTAAATTTGAAGGAACAAGTTTTATGAATGGCGGTGATGGATTACTTCACTCTGCTGATGGGGCCTTTAATAAATTCACCTTTGGTACCTATATATATATAAGTGAATGGGTGGACGGAGCTTTTCTCTTTAAGAAAATGGATGGAAATTCCACGATCATTGCTTTTCAAATGGGTGCGACAGCTAATAGTTTGAAACTGTCTATTGGAAGTTCGGTTGCAACCGTTACCACTCCTGATCTGGCAACAGGCTGGCACTATATTGGGTTGACTTATGAACAGGGAACGGCGAAACTTTATGTGGATACAAACAATACTGCAATAAGTTTTGTAGGTGCTCTCCCTAATGAAGTACCTAATACACGTACTGATTTTTTGATTGGAGATAAATTTAAAGGTTATTTAGATGAAACTTTTGTAAGCAGTCTGGTAGTAGGTACATCAGGTAGAAACCCTATCACCTTTGACAATTGGAATAATTCCAAAATACTTGCTTACTGGAAATACGATGATGCCACGAAACCTGGCAAGGATTCACATTCCTGGCTGGGGCGTTTGAATAATATACGTACCGCTTTACAGGGACAACAGGGAGATAGAAGATTGCGCTTGGGCATTGCCGGTGGAGAATGGAAAAAGATGATGGCTGATGCCACTGCCCGCACAAGATTTGCTTCCGAGGTGAAGAAGATTATCGAACAATATGATTTTGATGGAGTTGATTTTGATTTTGAATGGCCTGCAAATGCCAGTGAATATAATAATTATAGTGCAACTGTAATCCAAATGCGTTCTACATTAGGAAAGTATGTTTACTTCACTGCGTCTTTGCATCCGGTTTCTTTTAAAATATCTCCGGAAGCTATTGATGCACTGGATTTTATCTCTTATCAATGTTATGGCCCTGCAGTGATGCGTTTTCCTTATGAGCAATTTGTAAAAGATGGAGAAATGGCTATAACATATGGAATTCCTAAGAATAAACTAGTGATGGGAGTCCCCTTCTATGGTTCTACGGGTAGTCTGATTGCTGCCTATTATGATTTCGTGAATGACGGTCTGGCTACTACGATTGAGGATACATATACATATAAAGGAAATACATATACTTTCAACAGTATAGAAACGATTCGCAAGAAAGCGAGGTATGTCTGTGAAGAAGACTATGCAGGCATTATGAGTTGGGATTTGGCAACGGATATTGACGTAACCAATAATAAGTCTTTGTTGAAGGCCATAAAAGAAGAGTTTGAATATTATGCGAATCCGACGGAATAAAAGAGAATCTAAATTAATCAAATACAATATTATGGAAAAAAAGAAGTTCATGCGAGTACAGAAATTTTTGATTCTGTTTCTGATACTCCTGCTATCCTTTCCTTTGAGTGCGTTGGCACAGCAACAAATGATAAAAGGACAAGTGGTAGATGATAAAGGTGAAACCATTATCGGTGCCACAGTGATGGTGAAAGGTTCTAAAGATGGGACGCTGACTGACATTGACGGTAACTTTTCCGTGAAAGGGAAAGTAGGTAACACATTGGTTATTTCTTATGTCGGTTTTACTCCCCTTGAAATAAAGGTGACAAAAGCAGAAGGCAACCGATTTACGTTAAAAGAGGATACAAAAGTCTTGGATGAAGTGGTAGTAGTAGGTATGGATAAACAGAAACGAAGCACCATTACGGCGGCGGTGGCTACTGTAGGTTCCGATGCTATTGTCAACCGTCCGGTTACTGACCTCACGAGTGCCCTTCAGGGTAATGTAGCCGGTTTAAACTTCTCTTCTGATGCGGTTGCTAATGGGGTAGGCGGTGAGACCGGTGCCGAAATTAAATTCAATATTCGTGGTATCGGTTCTATCAATGGAGGCGAACCTTATGTATTGGTAGACGGAGTGGAGCAAAGTTTGCAGAACGTGAATCCTGCCGACATCGAAACCATTAGTGTATTGAAAGATGCTTCTGCTGCTGCCGTTTATGGTGCACGTGCCGCCTATGGTGTGGTTATCGTCACTACCAAAAGTGGTAAAAAGGAAAAAACACGTATATCATACAGTGGTACTGTAGGATTCAGTTCTCCTATTAATATGCCCCAAATGATGAATTCTATTGAATTTGCCAATTATCTGAACGAACGAGATGATAACGATGGAGTAAAACACTCGATTCCTGATGCGCTCATCGAAAAGATGCAGGGCTTTATGGAGAATCCTTATTCGGAAAAGTTCCCGGGCATAGGACCTAATGCGGACGGTACCGGTTGGGCAGGTTCTAAAGATGCTGTGTATGCCAATACCGACTGGTATGATTACTACTTTAAAAAAGCTTCCATCCGTCATTCTCATAATCTGAGCGTAACGGGAGGTTCTGATAAATTTAATTATTACGTAGGTTTGGGATATATTTACCAGGAAGGATTACTGGATCAAGTAGACGATAACTTGAGTAAGTACAATGTAAACTCGAAGTTTCAGATCCGAGCCAATAAATGGTTGAAGTTTAATTTCAATAATAACCTTTCACTGAATATACTGAAGCGTCCGATGGCTAACCAGACCATTTTTTATGGAACTATCGGAAGCAGCTTTCCGAATTCTCCTACCCATCTTCCTGTAAAGTCGGAATATAATGACAATTCCGAATACCGTTATCTGAAACAATCGCATTATGTGCAGAACAGAATTTCTGATGCGATGTCGTTTGCCGCTACGATTACTCCGCTGGAAGGGTGGGATATTGTAGGTGAAATGAAAGTACGCTTCGATGTGGAAAACAATGACTTCAAACGCGGATATCCTACTGCCGAAAAACCTGACGGAACGTTGGATATAAGCAAGGGAACCAAGCAGGGGTATCAATATCCGGGCATGAACTGGAAAAACTCTAATTGGGGCTCTTATACACGCGGTAATACATTCAACTACTACCTGTCTCCAAACGTATCGTCATCCTACACACATGCTTGGGGCGACCACTTCTTTAAGGCGATGGCGGGTTTCCAGATGGAACTGCAAGAAAATTCGAATGGTTATACTTATAAAGACGGATTGCTGACTAGTGATATATTCTCTTTTGTGAATGCTAACGGGCAAGTATTGGCAGGGGAAGACCGCACGCATTGGGCTACAATGGGGATGTACGCTAAACTGAATTGGAATTACAAGGAGATTTATTTTCTGGAATTCAGTGGACGTTATGACGGTTCTTCCCGTTTTGCTCCGGGAAATCGCTGGGGATTGTTCCCCTCTTTTTCAGCCGGTTATGACATTTCTCGTACCGACTATTTCAAAGCGCTGAATCTGCCGGTTTCTCAATTGAAAGTACGTGTTTCTTACGGTCGCTTGGGTAATCAGAACGGAGCGGGACTCTACGATTACCTCGGGATTCAGAGTTTGACTTCCGATTCACCCAATGCTTGGCTGTTGCCCGGTGTGCAAGCTACTCCTCAAAAAGGAACTTTAGCCACTACGCCTAAGATGATTAGTTCGTATATTACGTGGGAGAAGGTAGACAATGCCAACTTAGGTATCGACTTGATGTTATTGGATAATAGACTGTCTGTTACTGCTGATATCTATCAGCGTACCACACGCGACATGATTGGTCCTGCTGAAGCTATTCCGAATCTCGGAGGTATTAGTACGGCTGACCGTGCGAAAGTCAATAACGCTACTTTGCGTAATCGTGGTTGGGAATTGTCTGTAAACTGGCAGGACCAGCTAAAATGTGGCTTTAGCTATGGCATAGGATTCAATGTATTCAATTACAAAGCTGTTGTTACCAAATACAACAATCCGGAGGGATTGATATACAACAATCATACCGGTTTGGCAACTAATAAAGGATATTATGAAGGAATGGACATAGGTGAAATTTGGGGATATGAAGCGAATGATCTTTTTCTGTCCAATCGCGAAGTGGACGCATACCTAAGACAAGTAGATCTTAGTTTCTTTAAGTCCGGCGACAAGTGGCAACGAGGCGACTTGAAATACATTGATTCCGACGGTGACGGTAAAGTGGACCCGGGTAAGGGTACATTGGCCGACCATGGTGATTTGAAAATTATCGGTAATGCTACTCCCAAATACAGCTTCGGTATCAATCTAAACGTAGGATATAAGGGATTTGAAATATCCACTTTACTGCAAGGAGTTGCCAAGAGAGATTTTCCGATGGCCGCCAGTACTTACCTATTCGGTGGTAAAGAATGGTTCAAGGAGCATCTCGATTATTTCAGTCCCGAGAATCCCAATGGATATCTACCTCGACTGACGACCGATGCCCAGACAACGAATGCCAATACGGGATACAATACTACCCGCTATATGCTGAATGCGGCATATATGCGTATGAAGAACTTGACAGTATCCTATACTTTTAAGCCTCAATTGTTGAAGAATATTGGACTAAGTAACCTGAAAGTATACTTTACATGCGATAACCTGTTTACCATCAGTAAACTGCCGAATCAGTTTGATCCGGAAACCCTTAATCAGGTGAACGCGTGGGCAGGCGGAAGTAATGCGGCTGCTCCGGGACTTACCTCGGCTCAAAATCAGAATGGTAACGGAAAGGTGTATCCGATGAACCGTAATTTCGTGTTTGGACTTGATTTTACATTTTAATTAAAGAGGAACGCTATCATGAAAAATAAAATAATTATCCTGACTGTTTTTGCAGGCTTACTGTTGTCGGCGTGTTCCGACTATTTGGACCGTAAACCCTATACGCAGCCTAACAATGAAGATTTCTTGAAAACTAGAGAGAATGTAGAAAGCTATATAAATAATTTGTATACTTCTCTACCGGCTCCGGCTCAATATGGTATTGGTGTCAGAGGAGAAGAGGTGAACAGTGACAATATCCTTTCGGAAAAGTATGATATGCGCCTGAATGGAGAGAATAATCAATTCAGTGGCTCTGACGATTGGAATAAAGGCTATAAAAACTTGCGTATGGTGAATTACTTTTTTCATTATTACGCAGTTTCCGAAGTGGACGAAACGGACGAAGTGCTTTCATTGAGAGGGGAAGCGTATTTCTTCCGTGCTTATTGGCACTTCTATCTGCTCACACGTTTTGGTAATATTCCCATTATGGATGACTTCTGGGATGGCAATGCTACGTTGGGCGGTTTGCAAATTCCTGCGACAAAACGTGCGGATGCCGCCCGTTTTATCCTGAACGATTTGAAAGCGGCTATTGGGTTGATACCGGAGGCTCGTGCTAATTTACATTCCCGCAGTAAATACAGTGGATTGCGTGTCAACAGAGAAACGGCCATGATTCTGGCTATGCGAGTTGCTTTGTACGAAGGTTCGTGGGAGAAATATCACAAGGGAACTGATTTTGCAACGGAAGATAACTCTGAAGAGTTTTTTAAGGAAGTGATGAATTGGGGAGATCAATATTTGTTCCCGGCCGGACTGACTTTGCATATGACAGCAACCAATCCGAAAGCTACCAATATAGATGACGCTTTTTCGGAGCTATTCAATTCAAACGATCTTTCCAACATTAGCGAAGTGACTTTTTGGAAAAAATATTCAATAGCTGATGGCGTGTTCAATACCGTTACTCAACAGCTTAGCGGTGGAGTAACAGATAATGTGAAGCCTTCGGGACTATCCAAGTCTTTGGTGGATAATTTTCTGAATGTGGATGGTACGCCGGTTGATCCGACCGATGAAAAGTATAAGGACTTTAATGAGGTATTTAAAGATCGTGACGGAAGACTTTTGGCTATGGTGATGCATACCGGTTGTAAGTTCAAGTCTAATAGCTTGATGAATGTGAGAGCGTATGACGAGACAGGGACCGAAGCAGAACAAAAGGAAAAGAATAAAGATATTTCATCTCCGCGCTTGAATGGGGATGGAATTTACAAGAACGTGACCGGATTCCATACTCGCCTTGGCATTGATACGACCTATGTAACCGGCAATTGTGAAACGGCTCATGTCATGTTCCGCTATGCCGAAGGGTTGCTTTGTTATGCTGAAGCTGCTGCCGAATTAGGGCAGTATAACGATAACGTGGCAGAGAAAACATTAAAGCCATTGCGTCAAAGAGCCGGTGTGGTCTATGTTACTCCGGTGGCTGATCCTCACTTCCCTTTCCAAGGCCTGCCACCGGCAGTGCAGGAGGTACGTCGGGAAAGACGTTCAGAGCTATCTCTGCAAGGTTTTCGTTTGGATGACTTGATGCGTTGGAGGGTAGCCGGTACGTTGAAAGGTGTGGAAGGACGCGGACGT
>OGNI01001383.1_pt1 | contig 12812 bp, 8 predicted proteins | sample 1573421 | NCBI WGS metagenome assembly OGNI01 (sample SAMEA2581928, study PRJEB24529) | metagenome | biome: Human gut stool | place: China | collected 2011
GCAAAGTATTTGTGTGCTGCTTTTAACCCTTTATATCCTGTATAAAAAGTTCCAATCATAGTAATTAACGCTCCCATTGACCAATACTTATGTGCTTTCATTTTATACCTCCAAATTGATTAAACTTTTTCCAAAATAAATATATCTGAATCATTAACAATATTATACATTCCATCCATCACTTTCGACAAGCAGAGAAAGATACTGATCTTTGGACCATCCCTGCTGAAATCTATAAGGGCATCATGAATGAATCTGGTCCCGTCGCAAACTATACCAATGAGTTAATGGCTACCCGTTTTTCTGTAACATTCATACTATGCTAATGAAAACAATCTCTCATTTTACGTGAAATATCTGCATCCACAAAACCTTTTTCTGCCATTTCATCAAGTATATCACATGTTTTTTCATGCGACATTCCTTTCTTATATGGACGTTCTTCCGTAAGCGCCTGATAAATATCAACACATGCCATAATTCGTTCTTGTTCATTTAATTCATCTGCAGTTTTTCCAAATGGATACCCTTTCCCATTTAGTTTTTCATGATGTAATGCAGCCCAATCTCGTATATCTTCAAAACCATCTACTTGTGACAATATAAGATATGTGTAGCCACATGGTTTTTCATTTTATCAAATTCTTCATCCGTAAGTTTATCCGGTTTTTCTAATATTTCATTACCGACCGCCATTTTTCCGATATCATGCAATGCTCCCGCCAGATACATTTTTTCGATATCTGAAACATCATATCCAATATACTTTGCAAACTGCGCAGCCTTTTCTGCACCACCAATAGAGTGTCTGCTTGTAAAGGGAGATTTATAATCAACAATATCCGCAAAGAAATCTGCAATATTTTTACAAGTATTCCAATCAAACATCTGTTTTTTTCTTGGAACGATCTCCCATAACTTTGACTCAAAAGATCCATCCTCTAACGAAACAAATGTTTCTTTTGATATCATTTCAAAAAAGGCTTCTACACACTCATCATCAAATAATAATTCTTTTTGTTTTACAAGAAATTCACAACATTTATCCCATTTTTCCTGTCTAAATTTTATGTTGTTAGCAATCGCATCTATTACATCCGCAAGATGAATAATCCTTGCAAATAAAGGAACCTCCTGCCAAGCCAACGATATCTATGCTTAACTGTTTTTCATCCATAAATCTCTTTCATAAACTCCTATATATCACATTATTCCTGTGGAATCTGTCCATCAACATACAAAATATGATTTACTAACCATTCCGTAAGGTATGTCAAAATCTTCATAATCTGCTATATGCTTCATCCGCATATGTAAACAACTGTTTATGTTGTTCATCAATCATTTTTATTCCAATGTAATACTCTGGTTTCATCTCAAAAATAATCTTACCCCTTTTCTTCTATTTTTTAGTTGTTTCTATCCAACTCATTATTAGGAACGATTCTTAATATCAATTATAAAACCTATCTAATTTTTGTCAATCAAATAATAGTAATAACATTATCCCGTTCCAGAAAAAGCAACCGCATACTTTTCGTATTCCTCAACACTCATTATCTAAGTTCAAGGGAACTGGAAATATAAAAATGGAAGTCTTGCTCCTTGCAGTATTCTTTTATTTTTTGGATTAGTTTTGGGTTCGTTGTATATTCCAACAGATATACTTCCATTCCATCTGCTTTGCACGCTTCCAAATATTTGCAGAATAGCTGTAAGACCTTCAAAAATACTCTCGCGTGGAGCGTAATAATATACATCACAATTATCTATAAAGAACCCATCAACACCTTTTTCATATAGTTCCTGAGAAAGCTGTCCTATAAACTTCTGCCAGTCTGGGTTTGCTACATCCACCCATTGTTCTTCCTCCCAATGCTCATACTCACCGATTGCCAGTTCCGCATAGGTTGTATAGTACTCCCTGAAGTTTTCAATCGACCCAATATTTAGATATGTATATACGACTGTTCCATTTTGATGGAGCAATTCAATATCCCTTTTTGTAAAATACTGTGCATCAATTACAATCGTTTCATACATTTTAAATCGTTCCAAAGATGAGGCGTCCGCATTTAAAAACACCCCATAATCGTTTTTCTCAAATTCCTTTGCCTGATTGGCTTTCACAAAAAAACATCCACCAATAAACATTAGAACAAATAATACAGCCAAGGCTGCTGGTTGTTTGATCCTCGTCCCGCACAATGCCTCCCACATCCTTTCGGTGATTCTCGTTTTTTCCTCATGACTATCACATTTTACACATTGATGATTATGTTTTCCCAGATTTGTTGCTCAATTTGTATTCAAATTTTACCATAAAACTTGTGAACAGTTCTACCGTCATTTTGGAATATATGAGAAAAGGACGAACTCATCTTCTAAAATGAATTCGTCCTTTAAGACACAGTTATTAGGTTGTTTCAATACATCTTGATGTACTATTTCAGGAAGAAAAACCCTTTTATTCTTCTGCAAAAAGTTTCTGCTTCCGCTCAATCATCTCATCAATTCTCTCGATGTACTGCGCTACATCCTTGACATTCTCGCATCTTTCGATCCGATGAGTGCCGTCCGGATTTGGCTCATTCCAGACACGTTTTGTCGAAGCTCCCGCTCCACACGCCACGATGGTCTGTTTCTCTTCCATGATCAGAATGTTATAAATTCCTGCTTTCCCCGGACTTGCGTAACCGACATTTTCCAGATTGCCAGCCATGCTCTTCTGGCGATACAGATAATATGGTTCTAACCCCATCTCCTTTGCATATTCTGCGGTGAGGTTCATATGCTCTGTGGTGTTGACCATCTTGTAATCTTTATAATCTTCCTTAAACATGTTAAGCCGTGCCGCCCGCTTTAATGCAAGTGAATGCACGGTAAGATTATCCGGTTTTAACGCTTTTACCTGCTCTAAGGTATCCCTGACATCCTCAAGGCTTTCCTCCGGCAGTCCCATGATAAGATCCATGTTAATATCATCGAATCCAAGCTCTCTCGCAAGCTGAAAACTCTCCACGGTCTGTGCCACGGTATGTCTGCGCCCGATGATTTTTAACGTCTCATCTTTCATCGTCTGCGGATTGATGGAAATTCTTGTGATGTCCCATTTTTTCAACGTTTCTAATTTTTCTCTTGTGATGCTGTCCGGACGTCCGGCTTCCACTGTAAACTCCAGACAGTGTGACAGATCAAAGCTGCATCGGATTTTACGGATCAGCCGGTCAAGCTGATATGGCTCCAGTGTTGTCGGTGTGCCCCCTCCAATGTAGATGGAATTCAGATGTTTTTTTCCAAATTTTACTGCAACATAATCCAGTTCTTTTTCCAAAGCATCCAGATAGCTGTCCACTTTCTGTCTCCAGCTCACTAATGGGTAGGATGTAAATGAACAATACAGGCAGGTTGTCGGACAGAATGGGATTCCGATATAAAGACTGTAGCCGTTCTCGTAATCGATCTTTTTTAAGATTTCAAGCTCACGCTCTGCAATATCAATGGAAAGATCGATTTTCTCATCGGATGCAAAGTACGTTTTTTGCATGTAGGTTCTGATCTCTTCCTCCGTTTTTCCTTCCTCTAAAAATTTCATCGGGATTTTCGTTGGCCGGATTCCTGTCAGCGTTCCCCACGGAAGCTTTTTGCCCGTGATCTCTGATAAAATCTGATAAAAATTCTGTTTCAGTTCGTTTTTCGTTTCCGTGCGGTCTGAAAAATCTACCGGAAAACTTCGGTCATGACTTTCCTGATTTTTTCCCTTCCACTCAATTTTTATCTGCTGTGGCTCATACTCCACCTGAAACTGTAAGGTGATCTCTTCCTCATATTTTTTATCTTCTGCCGTTGCACTCACATTTTCCTCCGGGAAAAATGCTTTGATGAGCGAATGTATGTCATACTCAAATTCCGGCTTGCTTAACTTTGCTAATATCATATTGTTTTCCTTTTCTGGCTGTGTTTCCTATTTTGATGAAAGTCTTCTTTACAGACGATATTTTTTCATAGTCAGTCTGTTATAAATATGGATTGTACATCCGCTCTGTTCCGATCGTTGTCATATCGCCATGCCCTGTATACACGGCGGTCTCATCAGGAAGCGGCATGAGTTTTTCCCGGATCGCATGGATCAGCTGGGATGCACTTCCCTTCGGGAAATCTGTCCTTCCAATAGAAGTCTGGAAGAGACTGTCTCCGCTGAATAACGTGTTCTGATATGGGAAATAATAGCAGCAGCCTCCTACCGTATGTCCCGGTGTTAAAAATACCCGTATATGAAATCCTGCAAGATCTATTTCCTGCTCATCTTTTAAATATTCATCGGCATAGAACACAAGCTCGCTTCCCTGCCATCCGCTCAGATTCAACTGCGGATTTTCCAGTGTCTCTTTTTCTTTTTCCTGCGCATAGATTTTTATATGCAAAAGCTGCGCCAGCTCCCCTGCCCCTGTCGCATGATCAAAATGTCCATGTGTCAGAAGAATTGCCACAGGTTTCAATCCCTGCTCTTTCACTTTCTCTGCAAGCTGTTTTGCACTTGCACCCGGATCAATGATCAGTACTTCTTTTGTGTCATCATTGATCGCAAAATAGCAATTGGTCTGTACCGGGCCTACTACATATGTCTGTATACTTAATGGTGCCATATTTCTCTTCCTCCATAAAAAGATGAAAGAAACCACCTGAGCCAGATCAGCCGGTGGTTCTCTCAATATCAATAATACTGTCTATCTGACGAAGCTTGTCGATCACGCTCGTCAGCTCTGCTTTTCCTTTTGTGTTAAATGAAATATCAATGGTTGCGATTCCCTGCTTGCTCGTCTTGGAATGGATCGCATTGATATCAATCTCACGCTCTGTAAAGGCTCTTGTGATATCAACGAGAAGCCCGGTACGGTTATTGCAGAATACTTTGATCTCTGCCAGATAAAGACCGGAATTGCCGGATTCTTCATCATGCTGCCACTCCGCATCGATGAGACGTTCTCTCTCCATATCTGAAAGATTGATGATGTTGATGCAATCCGTCCGGTGAATGGAAACACCGCGTCCTCTTGTCACAAATCCTACGATCTCGTCCCCCGGAACCGGACTGCAGCATTTTGAAAAATGGACTGCCACGTCATAAAGTCCCTTTACAATGATACCGCTCTTTGATTTTTTCTCCGGGACTTTTTCTTTATTTTCGGAGATCGTCTCAAGAACTTCCTCGTCTGTAATACGTGCAAGGTGATCTTTCTTGTATTCCTCATACATGCGGTTTACGATCTGACCTTCTTTTAAACCGCCATGACCAACGGTTGCAAGGCAGGAATTCCAGTCGTGAAAACCATACTTGCGCATGATTTTATCCTGATACTCTGGTCTGTTGATATCGGAAAGGTTGATCCCTTTTGATTTACAACAGGATGCAAGCAGCTCTTTTCCTCTTATGATATTTTCTTCCTTCAACTCACTTCGGAACCACTGATTGATCTTATTCTTTGCCTGCGTGCTCTTTACAATATTCAGCCAGTCGCGGCTTGGTCCCTTGGAATTCTGAGAAGTCAATACCTCGATCCGGTCACCATTCTGGATCACATAATCAATCGGAACAAGCTTTCCGTTGACTTTGGCTCCGATCATTTTGTTTCCGACCGCCGAATGGATGCTGTACGCAAAATCAATTGGCGTAGAACCGTTTGGCAGGTTTTTTACATCTCCTGTCGGTGTGAAGCAGAAAACCGTATCCGAAAACAGGTCGAGATCACTTTTTAACAGGCTCATAAACTCCTTGTTATCGGACATATCCCTCTGCCACTCTAAAATCTGTCTCAGCCAGCTTAACTTCTCTTCCTCGGTAACGGTCATTGGTGCTGCAGCACCGCCATTATTGCTTGCCTCTTTGTATTTCCAGTGAGCGGCGATACCATACTCAGCAGTGCGGTGCATCTCATAGGTACGGATCTGGATCTCGAACGGCTGTCCGGTCGGTCCGATCAGTGTCGTGTGAAGTGACTGATACATGTTCGGTTTTGGCATGGCAATGTAATCTTTGAACCGGCCAGGGATTGGTTTATACATCTCATGGATGACACCGAGTGCCGCATAACAGTCTTTTACGGAATCCACGATAATACGGATTGCAAACAGATCATAAATCTGATCCAGCGTTTTATCCTGATTCTTCATTTTCTTATAAATACTGAAAAAGTGCTTTGCGCGTCCATCAATCTGTGCCGGAATTCCGGCTTCGTGGATATGTTTTTTTACCTCTTCCACAAGGCTCTGGACATAATCATCCCTGACGCTTTTTCTCTGAGCAATCTGATGAACCAGATCATAGTATGCTTCCGGCTCTAAATATTTTAAAGACAGATCGTCTAATTCGATCTTAATTTTGGAAATACCAAGGCGCTGGGCGATCGGCGCATAGATATCCATTGTCTCGCGCGCTTTTTCCTTCTGTTTCTCCGGCGTCATGTATTTCAGTGTCCGCATATTATGCAGGCGGTCTGCCAGTTTGATCAGGATCACACGGATATCCTTTGCCATGGCAAGGAACATTTTTCTTAAATTCTCCGCCTGAACTTCCACCTTATCCGCATCGTAGGACAACTGCCCTAATTTTGTGACACCATCTACCAGCAGTGCAACCTCTGCACCAAACTCCTGCCTGATCTCCTCATCGGTCATAACGGTATCTTCCACCACATCATGCAAAAGTCCCGCTACGATTGTCTCTTTATCAAGCTCTAACTCTGCTAAAATAATCGCAACGCACAATGGATGGATGATATACGGTTCTCCCGATTTTCTTACCTGCCCCTTATGTGCCTCGTATGCAATGTTGTATGCCTTCTCTATCAGACTGATATCCGTAGATGGATGATACTTACGGACACTGGCGATCAATTCCTGATATAATTTTTCGGGACTCTCAAACTCCTTCATTGGTTTAATACTATTGTCCTCTTCTTTTACGATTTTCTCTAATTCTTCTGATGAAAGTTCTGCCATGTAGATCACCCACTTTATCTATGCTTTTGTGTATAATATATGATTATATTTTATTTTCTATCAAAAATCAACGCTTAAACTTTGCATCCGGCTTCCATCACCATTCTATCTGATAATCTGACATCAGGACGCCGTCTATTTCCCGGTCACCGCAATATGAAAAGCCTAATTTTATGGCAAGTTTTTCAGAAAGAGTATTTTCTTTTTGAATCAGACAGTGCAAGAGATGTACCTGCAGCTCCTCTCCTGCATATTGCATGATCGCCTGACAGACTTCATAGGCATAACCCTGATGTTGAAAGGATGTCCGGATCGCATAACCCAATTCCATATCTCCATTTAACTCTTCCCGGTGTTCCACACCAGCCCTGCCGATCAGCGTGCCCGTTTTTTTCTCAAAAACGAGCCACATTCCATATCCGTAAAAACGATACATATTTTCGATATAGGCTTTCTGATATTCCAGCTCTTCCTCATATTCATATAGTCCCTCCATATAATCGGTCATTCCGGGTTCTGCATACATGGAAAAAAGGTCATCCAGATCAGAAAGTTCCAGTTCTCTCACAATACAGCGTTCCGTCTCCAGAATCGTCCATGGAATGTTGAAATGTCTCTCATACACACGCTGTAAAAACGTCATATCGACTTCCTCGAACCCCTCGACGACCATATCGGCATGAAGAAATGTATCCATTTCCGGTTTCTGATAGGCAATCGCCGGGACGTCCACATCTCTGGCAAGGTCTAAAAGAGACTGATTCGAAGACAGAAAAATGATATCTCTGCTCCGCTTCTCTGACAGCTGATGAAAGGCTTCCTCTTTTTTTATTAACACAAATGTAGTTTGTTTTATTCCTGCAAGATTTTCTCTTAACAAAGAAACTTCACGCTCCGGTATCTCCGACACCCATATCTGTTTTGGATACTCTTTCCTATTATAATATGGCAAACCTGTTCTCCTTATTGATTGTTATGCGCAAAACAACCGGTATCTGAACAGATACCGGTCATCCTTTTAAAACCCATAAATTAATATGCAATATTTACATCGACATTTCCCTTGATTCCAGGAACACTTCCCTTGGAAGAGTACTGCCACATGTTATATTTTCCTTTGTAATTGCAGGTTGTGTTGTACTGTGCAACCCAGATAAAGTAGTTACTGAATGCAGATGCATCAATTTTATTGTTGTACCAGCTCTTGCTTGCGTAAACACCTGCTTTTCTTCCACCATTTGCAATGGTCTTACAGAACGCAGCCACGCATGCTGTTCTGGTGCCTTTATCTAATCCGTTGGCACGGGCTGCTCCGCTTCCGTTCTCTGTATCAACAAAGATCGGGTAAGAAAGATTGTAGCCGGAGCATAATGTCAATGCCATACTTGCCTCCTCAACAGCTTCTGCCTCAGTTGTAGCCTGTGTGAAGAAGTAAACACCAACGTTAATGCCGTTTGCAGTTGCACCCTGAATATTTTTCTTGAAGCAGGAATCCTCTACCAATGCTCCTGTCTGTGATCCGCGGTAACCGACACGGATAATTGCAAAATTGATACCTGCTGCCTTTACAGATGCCCAGTCAATATTTCCCTGATGGCTGGATACATCAATACCGTTCTTTCCGGAACCCTGCTGTAATGCTCCATCACTTCCGAAGTTGTAAGAGATACCGCTGATCACCTGACTTCCTGTTACACGCTGATGGTTGCTGGTATAGTAATATACTTTTCCATCAATGGTCTGCCATCCGGTGTAAACCGGCTCGGTGTAGTAAGTTCCGTTTGCATTGTAATCTGCCACGGTTGCTGGTTTTTTACACTCGGAATCTTTGTAAAGTAATCTACCGGATTTATCTTTTAACTGGGTTGTTGTATTTCCAGTAAAATCATTGACTGTAACTGTACATGTGATTTTCTTGTCACTTGCGGTTGTCTTGGTATCGCCCGGTTTGGATAAGTATGTGATCGTACCTGTTACAGTTGCACTTCCTTTTCCAACTGCTGTCAGTGTACATCCTGTTTTCGCTCCATTGGATACCTTTACAACTTTTTCGTTGCTGCTAGCCCATGTAATATTTGTGATAATATTGCCTGCATCTGTCAATGTTGCTGTGAGACCAATTGTATTTGCATTATTAATAGTGCTGTTATATAAAGCTGCCGTCTGTGGTACTGTGACAGATGCACTGGCTGCGGCTGCAGCTTTTACCCAGTTTAATGTGTATGCTGTTGTGCCTGCTGCCACTTTGATCTTCGTGGAACCTTCTGCCAGTTTATATCCCTGTGCCTCATAAGAAGATGCCTGTATCTCAGTAGACGTAGCATCTACTGTGATATCTTCACTTTTGGATTCTTCCGCTTTTGTCTTTCCATCAGCCTGGAAGAAATTATGTGTTACCTTATAAGTAGCCTTATCTGCTGCTGTTGCAACCCACATGATGGTATATTCTTTTGCACCATTCTGAATGGTAAAGGTTGTACCGTTGGAAGCTTTATATCCGTCATATGTTTTTGCAGATGACACCGTTTTCGCATCCTTTGCAACAGTTACTGTCTCTTTTTCATCTGCTTTGTCTGCTTTTGTTTTTCCATCGTTTTTATAAAACATATGGACAATGGTAATTTCATATTTATCTGGTTTCGTATCATCCGGCTTTGTCTCTGTACCATCTGTTTTGTCTCCAGGTGTTCCATTCTGATTACCTGTACTCTCACCACTTCCACTATTTCCAGAACCAGAATTCTGACCACCGCCAGTTCCCTGACCACCAGTAGTTTCCGAACTGCCTTCACTCGGTGTTGTCGTTTCCGATGATTTTGGTGCTGTTGTTTCTGATGATTTTGGTTCCTTTGTTGCAGTTGACGGAACAGTTTCTCCCTCATTTCCAGTAGCTCTATATCCCACACGTTTTGCGGAAGCCGTCACTGCTGCCTGTGCAATGTCCACTTTTGTTGATCCACCAACAGAAGCTTTCGGGAAATTGGAAGTATCCACATCTCCTGCTCCGACTTTGGATGGTGTGCAGGTGCTGTCAACCGTTTCCACTGTATCCTGAATAACAGCCTCCACCTCAACATTGTCTACCTCTGCATCCTCTGCCGGTGCTACTTCTGCTGCGGATTTAATCTCGTCTTTGACATCTACCTTGGTGTATTCAATCTTATCCTTAACCGTTAATTTGTAAGAATTTTCTTTTGAAATATATCCATCAATCTCATTCAAAGAGACATCATATTTTCCGGCATCAATACTTTTAATGTAAATAATACCATCTTTATCATCATCTGAATATGTAGTTGATTTTGCCTTCTTCTTGTCTGCCTTGATCGTGATCTCAAAAGGCTGTCCCTTTACATTTTTCGAGGACTCGTCCTGAATCTTGATCTTCAGATCCTTCTCAATAGAACTTCCGACCAATGTAACGGTTTCCGGTTCTGCCGCCTCTGTCTCTTCCGTGACAACCTCTTCAACTGCCACAACTTCTTCCGTCGGTTCTTCTGCCACCTCTGTACTTATCACAACATCCGCCACAATTGGTTCCGGCTGATGAAAATGGTCATATAAAAAATATCCTCCTGTTCCAACACCGCCAACTGCTGTCACAGTGGCTACACCTGCTATGATCGCCTGTGTCTTTGTCAGTCCGCTAAGCAAAGTCGCAACCCCTTTTACCTTTCCGGCTGCGCCCTGAACTAAATTTAGAAAATTCATTCTCGTCTCCTCCTTGTCTGCATTTCCAATTACTTATAGTAAATTTTCGTAGTTCACTCTATTATGATAAGGAATCTGTCTGCAGTAATTTCGCTGCTATTCCTTCTTTGTAATCATACGGAACTAATTATAGCATTTTCCCATATTATGTAAATATAATTTTCCTTATTTTTTTGGAAATTTTTTCCACCAGAAAATATGGTTCTTATTTTCAAGGTTACACGCCCTCACAGTCAAATGCCGGGATAAAACTCTCTTCCGCTGTGTTCCCCTCCTGGATAAAACCATTTTCTATCCCGATATCGATTGCATAATCCACCAGTGTCTCATATTCCACATCGGTAATCCTGCGATTCAATTCCGGATACTTTTCCAGATTGGAAAGTGGGGTAAACTGGTTCATGATACTGATATAAATCATATCTCCGTAAGTTTCATGCAGATACTTTAAAATCTGCATGGAATCCGCCATACAACCGGGCAGTGTCAGATGTCTTACGATCGTTCCACTTAAAATAAGGTTATCTTCCTCTCCATTTACAAACACAGCCTTTCCTGTCTGCCGCACCATCTCTGCGATCGCTGCCTTTGCAACCTCTGCATAATCCGGAGCATGGGAATACTTTTTACTCAAAACCGGGCTCATATATTTAAAATCCGGCAGATAAATATCGACGTAACCCTCTAACATTTTGATCGTGTCAACCGTCTCATAACTGCTTGTATTGTATACAACCGGAAGCGTAAGCCCTTCCTTTCGTGCCTGATCCAGAGCCTTCACGATCTGCGGCACAAAATGTCCCGGTGTTACAAGATTGATATTATTGGCTCTTTTTTCCTGCAATTCAAGAAAAATATCCACGAGCCGCTCCAGAGAGATTTCTTTTCCAACCGTTCCGTTTGCGATATTCTCATTCTGACAGAATACACAATGCAGCGAACACCCCGAAAAAAATACAGCTCCCGATCCCGCATCTCCCGAAATGCAAGGTTCCTCCCAGAAATGAAGTGCCGCCCTCGCTACTTTTAAATTTTCTGTCTGCCCACAGATTCCTTTTTCACCCTTTTTCCGGTCTACAAGGCATTTTCTTGGACATAAATCACATTTCACACCTGCTACCTCTTGCTAAACACGTTATTTTCCGCTATTATATAGCAGTCAAAAAGATTTTTACAAAAAAATCTATCTTTTTCATTATAACAAAAGAAAAAGAAATGGATACTATTTTTAACAAAAGTTAATGAATTATTAAGGAGTAAACTATGAGTTTAAAAAATGTAATGGTCGCACAGTCCGGTGGCCCGACAGTTGCAATTAACGCCAGCCTTGCAGGTGTGATCCGTGGAGTCATGGCATCTGAGCAGTATGAGACTGTCTATGGATCTGTAAATGGAATCCTTGGCATCTTAAACAATGATTTATTAAATCTGACAGAAATTATGAATGAAAATCCGGCATATCTGGATCGTCTGGAAACAACACCGGCGATGTATTTAGGTTCCTGCCGTCATAAACTGCCAGACTACCTGGATGATGATTCCTCATATGTTTTTATCTTCAAACAGTTTGAATTATACAATGTCGGAGCATTCTTCTATATCGGTGGAAATGATTCTATGGACACCGTTTTAAAATTATCTGAATACGGCAGAAAAATCGGCAGCAATGTCCGCATCATCGGCATTCCAAAAACAATCGACAACGATCTGTGTGAAACAGACCACACTCCTGGTTTTGGTTCCGCTGCAAAATATATTGCTTCCTCTGTTTTAGAGATTGCCCATGACACTTTTATTTACGCAGTCAAGAGTGTCACGATCATTGAAATCATGGGACGTGACGCAGGATGGCTGACCGCTGCCGCTGCTCTTGCAAGAAACGGATATAATTCCGCTCCACATTTGATTTATCTTCCAGAAGTTCCGTTTGATACGGACGATTTCCTGTTAGATGTAAAACGTATGCTGTTTGAACGCAATAACGTTATCATTGCCGTATCAGAGGGTATCCGCGATGCATCCGGCAATTACATCAGCGCTTCTGAGAAGTCTGTCGATACATTTGGCCACAGCCAGCTGAGTGGCGCCGGAAAAACATTAGA